>Ga0214197_1000591_pt1 | contig 7542 bp, 5 predicted proteins | sample TroBogEpilimnion_16_FD_153035 | JGI IMG/M metagenome (GOLD analysis project Ga0214197, IMG submission 153035) | Freshwater microbial communities from Trout Bog Lake, WI - 09SEP2008 epilimnion | ecosystem: Environmental > Aquatic > Freshwater > Lake > Epilimnion/Euphotic zone | place: Trout Bog... | reverse complement strand
AATTTAAAACCAGTATGAGCAAAGTCCCAAGTAACTTTATCAGCAAGACCTAAAGTATACTTCTCTACAGTAGCAGCAGATTTTTCTAAAGTTTTACCTGTATCAGGTCCTAGTTTAGACATAATAATGTCACCACCTCTACCAATCTCAGAAAGAATACCACGACTTACGTCTTCTGGCATCTCTACTTTAAGACCGTTACGGATTAAGAAGTCAGCTTCGTCTCCTAAGCCACCTTTCTTAAACATGTCTAAAGCATCACGAGTACCTTTAAACCCTGAAGTAATCTCTTTAGCAAAGTTACCAAAGCCTGATAACAAGTTAGCTTCCATCAAAGACTTAGCGTGGAAGAGACTAGCCATCACTTGTAAGCGTTTAGTAATCTGGCTAACAGCAGACAAGCCCTTCATTACTTTACTCGGATCAGAGTTTTCAAATACAAACTTTAATGCAGGAGCAACTTCAGGATGAATAGCATAACCTTGCATCTGAGGAGCATTCACTGTAGACCAGCCACGTGGAATAGGTTCTTTCTCAGTGATACGCTTCATTAAAGGATAACCTTCTACATCGGTCATTCCTTTAAGATCATTAATCATCTTTTTGTTTTCAATAGCTTTGTTCATTGAACGAGCATATTGCTGGTAAATCTCAGCAGCATCTTTAGTCTTGAGAACTAAACCAGAGTCCTGTAAAGCAGCGTTTAAATCTTCAAAGGTATCGTACTTACGTTCTTTACCAAAGCGAGACTTACCACCCATTGTATCTTTACCACCACCACCAGATTCAACAAAAGCGTTGATGGCATCTTGTACGTTACTGATCTTAGATTTTTCCCAGTCAACGATGTGAGTAATGTAGTTATCACGTAGTTCTTTAATGATGCCAAGCTTTTGAGCTTTCTCACCAACTTCTCTAAATTTAGTTTTTAATTGCTCAGCAGCTACTTTCTCTTTAGGAGATAAGGCAGACATGTCACCACGGTCTATTGCTTCAGAGATACGTTCTCTAGCTGCTACTTCAGGAACTTCTTTAATAAGTTTAACAGTATCATTATGGATAAAACGTTCTTCAGCTTGAATATTAGTAATACGTTTACGTACAATTTCTTCAGCGTGTTTAGAATAATCACCTGCTTCTTTTTCAAGCTTAGCATTTTCTTGTAGACTTTTATCTACAATAGCTTTGCTTTGTTCTGGCACAGGCTCAGTTAAAGTTTCAATCTCAAGCTTAGCTTCTTTAGAAGGTTTAACTTCAGTAGGTTTAACTTCTGCAATCGGAGTAGCTTCCGCAGGCTTTGCTTCCATTCCTGGAGCAACTTCTGTAGGCTTTATTTCCTCGACAGGCTTAGCTGTTTTTTCGTTAAAGGTAGGTTCGACACGAGCAGGTCGGATTGCTTCAGGTTGATCAGCTTCAGCAGCTTTGGGAATCTCTAAAGGCTGTGCTTCAGGTTTACCATCACGGAAAGATTTACCAGTCTTATCTAAGACACCGTGCATAGCTTCAAATGCTACAGCAGTGTAAACAGACTCAGAAGCAGCCTTCATCAAGTCTTGTGGATTGACATCACGTCCTTCAAGCTTAGCAGAAGCACCTTCAGCACCTGCAGCAAGAACACCAAACTGCGTTGCAGTGTTGGCTGTGTTGTATGCAACTCGTCCAGCCTTAGCCACAGTACTTGCATCTTTAGTTAACTGAGCCATGCGTCCTAATGAACCAGTAGCTAACATCTCAGGGTCATAGACAAGACCTTTGATTAAGTCACCTACAAATGCACCTGGATTATCTGTAGCAGCTTTTCCAATAGCTTTAGCAGTCTCTACAGGATTTTGTACGCCTTCTTTAATAGCATTAAAAGTATCAGACGCACTGCGTTGTACTTGCTTTTGTTCTGCAGGAGTAATCGGATCTAAACCAGGCATGATACCACCCAGAGCAGACCTTGCGGTGTACTCTAGAATAGGGGCTATCATAGATTTCTTTTTCCAGTCCTCCATCGACATCTCGCCTAAGCTTTTCTTTAGCTCAGATACAAAGCCTTTAGACTCTACTGGTTTAGCAGATGTAGGGTCAAACTCTTTAGCTGTGGAAGCGTCAAAAGACGCAGGAGCATCAGCTACTTCAGTGGCTGTCGAAGGGTTAAACTCCGTAGCACTAGATGGATCAAACGCCATAGTAACCTTTAATTATTTTACTGGAACCCACTGACCATTTACATATTTGGCTTTGTTGCCAGAAGCGTCCTGGTAGATTTTACCTTCTTCAAACTTAGGCTTCTTTTCAGTTTTATCTTTACCACCTTTAGCTTCTTTAGGCCCATAACGTTTATCTAAAGAATCACGTTTAGTTTGGAAGTCATCACGAATAGAAGCTTTAGCAGCGTCTTTATCAGCAACATAAGGATTGCTGTCAATCATAGCAAGACGTTTAGATTCTTCAATGTCTAATTTATTAGATTGAGTGCGATATTCTTTATTAATTTTTTCACCGCTACTGCCAATAGTATCTGTACCAGAGGCTAAACGAGCTTCACGCTTTTCTTGAACACTTACACGAGCACGGTCTGTTTCAGCTTTATATTGTTCTACTTCACCATGCAATGCTTTGTATTCAGAGTCAACACGCTCTTTCATAGTTGAACCAACGTTCTGTATAATCTTTTGAGCTTCTTCAAAAGAAGGTGCGTTCTTAACAGCACTAGCTAAAATAACAGCAGTTTGTGGATTTTTAATAACATTACCTACTACATTAATTAAATCTTCTTTACTAGTAGCTGCAGAAGATAATTGACCTAAATTATCCAAACCAGTCTGAATTACTTTTATACGGTCTAATTGCTTGACAGATTCTGCTCTTGCTAAGTCTTGAGATTTCTTAGAGAAATCTGCAGCTAATGCTGGATTACCTTTAGTAGCAGCAATTTCTGCAGCTCTATTATAAGTATCTGCTAAACGTGCAGTACTGTCTTGTTGTTGAGATCCTGTAGGAACTTTTGCTGCAGCTTTAGGAGCTTTTCCTGCAGCCATGTCTTCTGCATCTTGTGTAGCAGACACAGTATCTTTAAAACCAGCAGGAGACACATCAGGAGTATCAGGAGTTACAGGACCTGTGTCGCTAGGTGCTTGCTGTGAAGTATAACCAATAGGCTGCTCAGTAGCTGCAGCTTCTTTTAAAATATCTTTAGACTGCATTGTAGATTTAACGCCTTCTACTGCGTTATAAGCAGAAGAAAAACTTTCAAAAAAACCCATAATTATTTCCTATAATTTTTATTTAGAAGCCAAGCAAAGAAGCAATACCACCAATAACACCACCAGCAGCTCCTAAAATACCTCCACTTCCAGTCCACATAGAAGCACCTGTAGCGCTAGCTTGGGATTGTGCAGCAGCAGCTTGAGCTTGTGCAAGAGATGTTTGAGCACCACTAATGTAGCTTGTTTGTGCCTGTGTCTGAGCAGCAGTGTATGGAGCCATATAACCAGCAACGTTGGATTGTGTTTGTGCCAAAGCAGCAGAAGAAGCCAAACTTTGACCTTGATAAGGAGCTAAGTATGAACTTACTTGAGCAGCATTCTGAGCAGCAGTTGCAGAAGCAGGAGCTTGACTAGCACCTGATAAAGTACTTAACTGATTAAATAAGTTATTATAGTAAGCAGAGAACTGACCTTGTGCTAAATTAGAAATAGCATTGGCTTCTCCGCCAGATTGTAATTGACCAGTGGCTGCAGCAGCACGTTGACTAGCAGTCACTCCTTGTTGCAACTGAGCTTGATAACCACCCTGAGACATAGCAATGTTAGGATTGTTAACTAATTGATTTAATTGTGTAGCTGCTTGAGCACGATACTGTGAGTATGGGTCATAAGTGCTTAAAGAAGAAGCAGTAGGTGTAGCATTAGTTGCAGGAGCAGCAGCAGGGGTAGCAGCGTTTGTTAAACTTTTTTGATAAGCAGCCCAGTCAGCAGAATTAGAAGGAGTAGCAGAAGCCTCGCTGGCAGCAGCTCCTAATAAGGCTTGATTGACCTGAGCTTGAGTAGCTGTAGGAGATAAGTTTTGTGTCCAATATTGAAAACCACCTACATCAGGTGCTCTACCGAATAAGTTTTCATAAGCACTACTAATCTCAGAAGTTAAATCTCCTGATTGATTAGCAGTAGTATAAGCACTAGGACTAGCAGCCTGTACTGTTAAATTGGGAGTTGTGGTATCAGCCATAATATGTCCGTATAATTAGGTTAGAAATAGATTATTGTTCTATTTCAAGGTCAATTTCAGCAGTTTCTAATCTCAATGGTACATTCTCTGTACACAAAAACTCCCAAGCTCTGCGACGTGCTTGACCAGTTTGATAAATCTGTGGTCTAGGCTTACTGAGATCAACAGTACGGTAAGGAGACCAGTTTTGATAATCATCGTCAGATCTACGAATATTCATCGTAGCTCCTACTTTATCACCTACAATTTCAACTCTATTGTAAAATTTACGTTTAGTAAGTCCGTTATCAATAATAGAAGTTACTGAACGATAATAGATAGGAGCACCAGCATCACTGTAATAAGTATCAGACATGGTATACAATGTACCATTATCATCATCTAATACATAATAAATACCGTTGTTTCCTGCATAATAGCTAGGACGGAAGTACTGTTCAGCGTATATTCCAGGAACACCTGAATCTTCATCTCCGATAGCATACATAGTCCACTGAACCCATGCTTGTTGGGAAATGTCATATACTATTGTAACATTTAAATCATGTAATGTCAATACATAAAATAGATGTCCATTGAATTTAAATACGTAAGCAATGACGTATTGTAAGTTACTATTACCTAAAATACGGTCAATGTACTCATCAGATACTTTTGTAGGGGCTACACCATCTAGCATAAACACCCCAGTACCTTCAGCCTTGGAAGAACCAATCCAGATAACTGATTGCTCGAAAGAGACAATAGAATTACCGTTAGGACACCCAATTTCAATACGATAGGAAGGTGCTGGAGATAACGGAGAACCTGTAGGGTTTGCAGCGTCATAGAAGAACTCTAAAGACCATTGACCATAATCAAGCACAAAGTTTAAATGCTTAGCAATACCTGTAGACTGGTCTGGTTCGGCTTCGGCTGAGACATAGTCCAAAGGATTCCAAATAGCAGGGTTTCCTACGTTACTAGTATAAACACGTCCACTAGGTGTGCTAATGACCACGTAGGAGTCTAAGAAGACTGCACCAGGGTTAAGGCCGCCTGTAGGGAAAAAATTCAATACAGCCGTTCCTGAAGCCCCTGCTCCAGTACCGCCTCCACTGTCTGCAAATGTAACACTAGGAGGTGATGTATATCCAGAACCATAGTTAGTCATGGTTACACCAGTAATAACACCGCCTGTAAATTGTACAGTTCCTGTGGCAGTTGTACCACCTGCAGGAGGAGCAGAGAAGGTTACTGTAGGTGCTGTATACCCAGTACCGCCTGTGCTAACAATAACATTAATAACTGTGTCGTTAGTAATTTGAAAGAAAGTTCCAGTAGAGCCGTTTAACAAATAACCATTAAGCTGGTTATGTAAAAACAAATAACCATTGTTTAATGTTTGAACAAAATAACAAGTCTCTATAGGACCTGTAATGCTTCCTACAGTACTTGTTGCATAAGTAGTAGGATCTATTTGATATAAAACATTATTAATAACAGCATATAAATAGCCATTAAAAAAACACATTCCTTGTGCTTGTGCGTCAGGCAACGCAGGAGAAGTCTGAGCTATTTGTAAGCCAGGTCTTTTAACAAACTCAACAGAGCTTCCTTTGCTTTCAAAGTATCCATTGACACATTTAGAGTCAGTTTTCAAATCACCATTACGAGTGGTAATTTGCTGTACTAAAGGAATACGTTGTGTTGGCATTAGTTAGCTTGTCCAAAAATAACGTTAGCCATGCGAAGGTCTGGCTGGAAGAACGAAGAAGTAACTTCAACATCCCAGTCATTGAGACGATCACGATACGCACCTGCACGAGCTGCAATCTCTTGTCTACGACTGTCAATAACACCATACTCAATAGCTAATTGGTCTGCTAAGCCCCATACAAGGGTATTCATCCACTCGTTAGGAAAGTCAGGAATTTGTGAACCAGTGTTGATGTCATCCATAGGCTGTTGAGCCATGAAATGTAACTCATAGTCTTGAGATGTATTAGCGTCTGGTGTTAAGTAAACATACATGTTACCGCTATTCTTACGAACGTTGTAATACATGGAGTTACTGATACCAGTAGAAAACTTTGAACCTAATACGTTATACTCTTGTTGGCTGAGCATCTGAATAGGTGTGTCAATCATTGGTGACACAGAAGTATTACGAATCCAGCCTTGGATAACTTTTAAAGGTTTGTCAGTATCTAAGTCAGTCAAAGGATTCTGAGAAGCAGGTCCAATGCTATAGACAGTTTGATTCTGAACTAAAGGCAACACAAGCTCATTTACTTTCCAAAGCTTTAAACCCTCGGTAGCAAACTGCTTAACCAAAAGATTCAAAGCTAGAGAGGCATTTGCAATCGTAGCTGAATCAGGCACATCACCAAGTTCAAGAACTCCAAGCTTACGCAAAGCAAGCTGAATGATTTGGTCACGACTAACGGTAAACGTACTAGACATATTAAGATCCAAACATAAGTTTAATTGCTTTATCCAGACCAATAGTCTGAGCAATGACTACAGCTAAAGCACCTATTGCTAGGTACTTAATTTGATTGAGAGATTTCTCAATGCTGTGCATAGTTGTTTTTAAATCAATCGAAGTTTCACGTAACTCACGAATATCATCTTCATGATTATCTGTTTTAACTTCTAGGCGAACAACACGGTTCTCTAACGCTTCAGACATATTGTTCTTTCTTATTAGCTAGAGATGCCGTAGAGGGATGCTGTTGCTGTAGCAATGTTTCCTGAAGATGCAGTAATTTGCAAAGCTGTTAAAGTGTATGCGGCATTATTTCTAATTCCAGAAAGAGAACTATAAAAATTTCCCCCATTATTCGTATCTGCAAAATAAGATGTTCCTATTATTGTAAATCTTGGTAATGTTCCTGAAGTAGTATTTGCACCAGTTATATAATAAACACCATCAGTATATTCATAAATAGGATTTGTTTCTGCTGAAGAAGTACCATAACTTAATGGAATAGATGATGTGCTAATTGAGCCTGCTGTATTAGGAGTAACACCATTAGAACTTCCAGAGTTGCTTCCAGTATAAAGTAATGTGTAATTGTAACCGCCAGTAAAATAAGTTGGACTGGCTCCATATCCAAATTTTATTTGAATAGTTGCATTTAATGTGCTTGGAGTGTAATTGCTAATAATTAACATATATTTATCGTAACCAGATAATCCAGTCCAAGATAAATTAGCAGATGTAGATGCAGTCAAAGTACTAATTAAAGTAATTGCTCCTGTAGCTGGAGTAGCCCAAGTAGGAGAGGCAGCTGAACCAGCAGAAGTCAATACTTGACCGCTTGTACCATAAGACGGAGAAGC
>Ga0214197_1000553_pt1 | contig 8107 bp, 9 predicted proteins | sample TroBogEpilimnion_16_FD_153035 | JGI IMG/M metagenome (GOLD analysis project Ga0214197, IMG submission 153035) | Freshwater microbial communities from Trout Bog Lake, WI - 09SEP2008 epilimnion | ecosystem: Environmental > Aquatic > Freshwater > Lake > Epilimnion/Euphotic zone | place: Trout Bog... | reverse complement strand
CCTACCTACAACGTTTGGGCCCCCGTGCAGGTTGGCAAAATCATCGAATAAATCTGCGTTTCCCTAAATACGTTTTGGGCGTAGGCAGCCCCCATTTTTGAGTCAGACCGGCCTGTGTTGTAAATGCTCAAAGCGCCGCCAAGCGAGCCGGCTCGTTCATAGCCCGCAGCTAGGATGGTTGCCCCAGCAGCAATGTTGGTGCAAGGGTCGAACACTTGTTCAACAGACAGCCCCAGCACAGGCAAATTCTTACTGTTGATTTGCACCAAGCCCATGTCAACACTTTCACTGCGGCCAACAGCCGCCACTGCGGCGGCCACGGCAGCAGCTTTGGACTCAAAGGTCACAGACTTTCGCGTTGTGTTGTTGTTGAGCACCCAAGGCTGGCCCCCGGATTCCTGCTTCACAACAGCGGCCATGGTGACGGGATCGACTGCAGGGGCGCACATCATCAATAGTTCAAGCACGGTGGATCCAATCAACCAAATTTGGAGCCGATGATGAAGGCCGCAACTGTTGAAAATGCCCCCAGCCCGACAGCGGCCAACACGTAAAGCGACTCAAAAGCCTCACGGGCTGCAGTGAGGAGCTTCGCATCATCCAGCTCAACTTTGACCCGACCAGGCGCTGCCTCCAAAGCATCCAGCACGGCCTCAGTAACAGCGGGTTTCAAAGTCTCACCGACACGGCGCGGGAACTTTTGCAGCTCGCCTCGCATGGCCGTCATCATGGACACAATCGAGTCAAGATTTTCATCATCATGACTGGGGCCCTTGTGTGGCGCAGACGAAGCTTTGACCAGTGCGCCAGACAGCGCTTCAAACTCAATGCGCATGGCTGCAGCTGGAACCTGCCTCAACAAAACTGGCAAGAGCCAGATCCAGTTGGGGTCACTTTCACCCATCCCTGCACGCACCACCACATCAACAATGTGTTGCACATCAGATGGCAGGCCAGAGGGCGCGAGCCGGGCCGCCAGTTCATCGATCAGGGTGCCAGGGCGACGCGCAGGTGCAGGGGCGGGCAGAGGCGCGACGACCCCGGAAATGTGGTTGCCGATGCGCTGACTTTCCTCATCAACACTACTCATCTCGAAGACTCCAGGGCAGCCAGCTTGCGCCCGGCAATGCCACGGTATGTTTGGGCGACCGTGCGCGTGCCGATGGCCACACCAGATCCCTGCAAATTGCCCTTGTCGATCACCGTGTGCAAAGGCATTGACCCGATCAACTCGGCGGCGCGCGGCATCATGGCCGGCAATTCCAGCTCCGACCATGCATAGTCCTCGCCACTTAAGAGGGTCTTCCTGATGCTTGATTTGTCCCAGAATTCAAAAGACTTGGCCGTCCCGTGCTTCAGATTGATCAGCACTACCCCATTTTGGTAAAACATGGGGCTTTTGCCGACGCGGGCCTCCAGCTGATTTGTGCTCGATGCATCAATGCCCATCACCCAGATCGGTGTCGGATTCATCAACGCCATCAAGCTTAAAACTGACTCCGTGATGTAGAGACCGGCCGCAGACGGCAAGGAAAAAACAAGACGGATATCGTCCGTTTCATTGATCTGGGTTTCAGCCAATTCATTGATCAGATTCAGCCAGTCGTCTTCTGATTTGATGGGGCGTTGCAGCCCAATGATGCGGATGTTGTTGACAGCCTCGTTTTTGTAGCCGTTGTCACACACGACATCCGGGTTCATGGGGTCCGCGTCAATGACAATCAATTTGTCAATCTTCGGCATGCCCGACACCTCATGGTTGATAAAGCTGTCAACCAGGCACCGGGAGACGAAGCTTTTGCCCACGCCGCCTTTGTCACCGTCCACAAAATACGATTTGATCATGACCATCCTTTGGGTTGTTTGAATTCGTGCAAAAAGCTATTGGTTTGATTTCCACTTGGCGATGGCTTCGTCATACTGGAGTAATGCCCGTTCGTACATGCCTCGTATCCTGTTTTCTGCGGCAATGATTTCGAACATGCCATCAGGAAGTTTTCCGTTGGCCGGTATGGTTTTGGAAACAGTTAAATAGTCATCGATATTCATCCTGGTGACGTCCAGCAATTCGCCCTTCACTTCGATGAATTTGAGCCTGGTGATTTCGTCCGGAAATACCGTTTGACTGGCAGTGAGTCGTTTGGTTTCTGTGGCAGCGGATTGAACATCAGCAGCAGGGACAGGGCAGGGCGGTGCATCTTGAATCCTGACGGGTGTACGCGGCTGACTTTGAATGCAAGTTGCTGATGGAGTCAGTGTCGATCCGTCCAAATATTTGGGTTTTCTGCCTCTTTTTAATGGCTTCAGCCCACGTTCTTCACGCAAGATGCCGAGGTGCCGGACAAGGTGCCCTTTGGTGATTTTGATGTCATGTTTTTGAAGCGCAGAAGCAATTCGTTCCAGTGACATGCCCTGACTCAAAAAATCTTCTATGACCTCGAAAGAAGACCTCACGATTAGAGCGGGGTCGTCCTTTTGGGCCAGTTCAATTTCTTCGCGAAGAATTGAATCGATTTCTGAGCTGATGCTTTGCATGATCTCAATACCGACAGGGCGCAAGTAATGGAGTGACAGGTGGCGCGACAGGCGACACAAGCATGCACGACAGGCGCGTTGACAGGCGAATCAATAGCCGGAGCGACTGAGATAAAACAATGAAAGCAATCCGTCGGATGGCGCTGGCCGACGGGTGCGGTTTGAATTTACAAATTGAAAGCGTATGCGGCCGCAATTCGGTGCACGGCTTGAATCTGCTCGGTGCGATTCAATGCAACCACTGCCTGGGTAAAAGCCTGTAAATCGGCTCTGAGTTTTCCAGGCAACTCAATAACTTGACCCGGTTGCAGCAGGGCCGACAACTGCACGACATCCGACAGATGCTTGTTGATCTTTTTGGAGTCAATCACTTCGCCCTGCCGGACACGCTCGTTCATTTCCATCCAGGCTATTGCCTTCAGTGGGATCAAACGATCTTCGCCAACCCAGGACGGCATCCCGTGCTTGTTCTTTCGGCCGGTGAGCACGAACTGGTAGTAGTCATCGTCAAGCAAGATCGCCGAGAGGCTGGCAATTTGCTCGTCAATCGGGATGGGCGTCAGATGCCCCGGCGGGACAAAGTTCAGACCGTCTGGGACACGTGAAAACAGTTCCAGCATGAGCGGAAATTCTTCGTCGAGCGGCTTTTGAAATCGGTACAGGCAGGGCTTTTGCTGCGGATCGCCCTCCTTTTGCTGATAGCCACCGGCCTCCACGAACTTCCAAAATGTCTGACCAAACTCACGCGTCAGGACCTCCACATGTAAAACCATGTCCAAGTCCTTGGTGCCTCGGAATGGCAAGCCCGCCTCGGTCATAGTGATTAACGCTGCCGTGCCACCGATCAGGACGTACTGGTTCTCGAAGTCTTTGAACCATTCCTGAAAAATCGCCAACCCTCTTACCACGAGAACTTCTCCTCAATTTCATTTAGGGCCACCTGGATCCGATCGTCTCGGTTGTCCCGCAGGCTCAGCCACAAAGACAACGGATCCACGGTTTTTTCTTTCACTTGCATGCACGCCACGTAGCGCCACACTTGAACAGCCACTCCATCGGCAAGTTCCCTGGGCTCAAAGAAGATGCCGATGTGCTTGGCCTGTTGCGTGGCTTCTGCGGTCATGGCAATCACTTGCTGCTGGGGCTCATTGACCATGGTCAGCAGTGCCAGTGCGCTCTCTCCAGCCCAACACGTGCCAGTCACTTCAAGAATGCGACGATCGTAGGTCCACAAGGTTCGGAGAACAGGCGAGCGCAGGTGCGGCTTGGCTTTCTCCCAAAGTTCACGACGTGTGCCCACCAGCTTGAGGTATTTAGCCCGCCCTCGCACTTCCAGTTGAAACAGATTGAACTGCAGCAACTCTCTGACCGCTCGAGTTGCCGTCATCCCGGCATAGCCAAGAGCTGCAGCTTCTTCAAACGGATGCCAAGTTTGCGTGACCGGATGGTGATTCAAAAACCAGATCAAGAGTGCCTGCGTTGCGGGGCTGGCAAGTTCTTGTTCCCGACGCGGCTCAAATCCAAATCGCTCGCTCAGGATCATCCCCATTTGAGGCGCGAACAGTTGCCTGTCCGGAACCACAAAAGCGATGCCATGCTGGATCAGTTGTTTGCGCTCACCCGGCGCAACCTTTGGCAATGCCACGATCACCGGAGCATGCAACAAATCGCGCAGTCGCTTCGCATGCAGGTTGACCTGCTGGGCAGCCAGTGGCTGACTGCCTTTGATGCAGGCAAATGTGACCGGCTGTCCCAGCAACTCACCTTGCAACACCTCATAGATATCTTGAAGGAAGTATGGCAATTGGGCCGTCTCGCTGTGTGCAACGCGCACGGCATCCCCTCCGAGTACCTGTTTCAAGTACCGGACAGTCTGTTGGGGAAGCGTTTCATCTAACATAGAATAGAAATATAACATCGTTAATGATAGATGTCTAATTTCTTGTTAGATGGTAGTCCAGAGGCATTACGCCCCGTCCAAGCCAGCTGATTACCTGAAAAATTCCGCAATTGGATTACCAGTAAACAGACTGTGGCGAATGCCTCGTGCTGCGTTGCTGATGGCCAAATGTTACGCACTGGAGATGCCGGCGACCAGATGCCCTTTATGGCACGCATGGCGCCATCATGCAGTTCGTCAATTGCGTGATCTGCAACAAACCGCCACGGGTGATTCTGCAATTTCTGGCGTGACAGGTGGCTCGACAGGCGATACAACCATGCACGACACGCAAGCTGACAGGCGAATCAATTGCGAATGCATTGGGTCGGCCCCACCAAATCGCCCAACAGTCTTTTGAGATTGTTTACACTTGCATCTGAAGAGTTCTATCTGGTTATAATGAAATATAGATAGAACCGCTTATAACTTGGTAGAACATGGACCCAATTAGAAATCCCTTTTCACCTGGTGCTGGCTCCCCACCACCGGAACTGGCCGGGCGAGCGCCCGTTTTGGAGCAGGCTCGCATCCTGCTGGGGCGCGTTCTTATCGGTAAACCAGAAAAAAGCCTGATGCTGACCGGGCTGCGTGGGGTTGGTAAAACCGTGCTGCTCAACGAGGTCCGGCGCATGGCCCAGGAAGCCGGTTACCGCACGGTATTGGTCGAAGCCCATGAAGACAAGGCCCTTGGCCCGCTGATTGCCGCACCTTTGAAAACGGTCTTTTTTGAGTTGGATCGGATCGCGCAAGCAGGTGATCGCGTCAGGCGCGGCTTGCGAGTGTTACGCAGTTTCCTGGGCGGTTTGAAAGTCAAATTGGGTGAGCTTGAGATTGGCCTCGATGTTGACCCTGAAACCGGTGCTGCCGACAGTGGCGATATCGAAATCGATTTGCCCAATGTTTTCGAGGCACTCGGTGAGGCCGCTAAAGAAAAGAAGAGCGCGGTCGCCATTTTGATTGACGAAATCCAGTACCTGAGTCAAAAGGAATTGGGTGCTGTCATCATGGCCATGCACCGCATGCAGCAGCGCCAATTGCCGGTGGTGTTGCTGGGCGCTGGTTTGCCCGTGCTGCCTGGATTGGCTGGCGAATCAAAGTCATACGCTGAACGTTTGTTTGCGTTCCCCGATGTCGGTGCACTTTCGCAACTCGATTCAAACAAAGCCATCAGCGAGCCAGCGATGGCTGAGGGAGTCAAACTGTCCGATGCGGCTCTGGCTGAAACCTACCGTCTTACCAAAGGCTACCCCTATTTCATCCAGGAATGGGGTTACCAAATGTGGAATCTGGCGCAGGTTAGCCCAATCGAATTGGACGTCGTTCAATCTGCCGCCGAGTCCGTCATTCGTCGGCTTGATCAGAACTTCTTTCGAGTCCGGTTTGATCGTTTGACACCGGGGGAAAAGAATTTCTTACGTGCCATGGCCGAACTTGGTTCAGGAGCCATTCGTTCTGGCGACATTGCAAACTGTCTTGGTGTCAAAGTCAACAGTATCGGTCCTGTACGAGCCAAACTCATCAAGAAGGGGATGATTTACAGCCCAGCCTATGGTGATATCGCATTCACAGTTCCACTTTTTGACGAGTTCATGAAACGATCGATCCCAAAATTTGTCGCTAAGGGTTAAAGGCAATTTTGTATTGACGTGGCACTCATTACCATCTGAACCAATCACCAATAGAGGGAATGCTATGAATGAGGTGAGCCGCCGAACGACGAGAACACCAAATGTGCCTATAAAAGTGGTGGCGATGCGCCGCGGGTTTTCCGCATGACGTTGGAGAGCGACCATCCCAATGACAGTTGGGAACTGCTTTTGGTTGAGTCCCGATCTGTACCGCCTAGCGACACGCAAGGCGACAGGTGAACCAAATTGCAACGACAGTCGTGCTGACAGGCTAAGCTAAGATTGGGAAGCCGCCACGGGTGATTCTGCAAGTTCTGGCGTGACAGGTGGCTCGCCCCCCGCGTCACAATAGTTGTCGCCCCAATAGAACCAAGAACCTGGGGGCGGCGATGAAGGATAGAAGTTGGCACGATACGGACAAACATTCAAGGACCGGGCGGTTGCTCGGTTGTTGCCGCCTGAAAGCGCGGCTGTGGAATTGGTTGCTAGGGAGGTTGGCGTTGGAACAGAAACACTACAGCGCTGGCGCGATGATGTTCAGTCCATGCCCGCCCGAGGGCGGGCATGGACTGCGGCGGCGCGTTTGCAGGCTGTGATCACCACGGCGGCGATGCCCGAGGCCGGCAAGAACGCCTGGTGCCGCGAGCAAGGCATCTACCCTGCCGAGTTGGAGAAATGGTGCACCAGCGCAGCGTCTGCACTGTGCGACCCGCAGGATGCCAGGGCCAGCCCACAGGCCACGCGCAAAGACCGCACGCGCATCAAGGAACTCGAACGTGAACTGCTGCGCAAAGACCGCGCCCTGGCCGAAACAGCAGCCCTGCTGGTCCTGTCAAAAAAAGTCACGGCGATCTTCAGCAGAGGCGAGGACGCATGATCCTCATCGAAGATCGCCGTAGTCTGGCAACTGACATCGCCACCGCTCACAGCGCAGGCGCCCGGTTGCGTCTGGCCTGTGAGATCGCAGGCATTGACGAGCGCACCTTGCAACGCTGGAAGGCGCACGCCGGGCTCATAGAGGGCGATGGCAGGCCGCAGGCGGTACGACCCGTGCCCAGCCATGCGCTGAGCGAGCAAGAGCGCACGCGAGTGCTGGAGGTGGCCAACGAGCCGCGTTTTGCTGCCGTGCCGCCGGCGCGCATCGTGCCCATGCTGGCCGACGAAGGCATCTACCTTGCCAGTGAATCAAGCTTCGCTCGGGTGATGCGCGCACAGGGTCAGACCGCACACCGAGGACGCGCCAAGGCGCCCCATGCGGTGCGTCCACCTACGACACACATCGCCACCGCCGTGCGCCAAGTCTGGTGCTGGGACATGACCTACCTGCCAGCGACGGTGATGGGGCGCTGGTTTCACCTGTACCTGATTCTGGATTTGTACAGCCGCAAAATCGTGGGCTGGGAGGTGCACGATAGCGACCACTCCGATCACGCCATTCACTTGGTGCGGCGAACGGCGCTGGCCGAGGGCATTGCATCCCTGCCTGTCAAACCGGTATTGCATGGCGACAACGGCTCCACGCTCAAAGCCACGACGGTGCTAGCCATGTTGAACTGGCTGGGCGTGAAGCCCTCGTACTCGCGACCGCGCGTGAGCGACGACAACGCCTACGCCGAATCTTTGTTTCGCACCGCCAAGTACCGCCCAGAGTTCCCAGCCAAGGGATTCACTGATCTGGAGGCGACGCGTGCCTGGGCCGCCGGATTCGTGCATTGGTACAACGTAGAGCACCGGCACAGTGGCATCCAGTACGTGAGTCCGGCGCAGCGCCATGAAGGACAAGATCAAGAGATTCTGGCGGCTCGTCACGAGTTGTACACCAAAGCTCGTGAGCTCAATCCGGCTCGCTGGTCAGGCAAAACACGCAACTGGTTGCCAGTTGGAGCAGTCACCCTCAACCCCGAGCGCGACAGCGTCATCCGAGACTACTCGGCCGACAAGCCTATTCAGCAGTTGGCTGCATGAATGAGGCGACAACTACCTTGACGCGCGCCGCTCGAGA
>Ga0214197_1000542_pt1 | contig 8263 bp, 8 predicted proteins | sample TroBogEpilimnion_16_FD_153035 | JGI IMG/M metagenome (GOLD analysis project Ga0214197, IMG submission 153035) | Freshwater microbial communities from Trout Bog Lake, WI - 09SEP2008 epilimnion | ecosystem: Environmental > Aquatic > Freshwater > Lake > Epilimnion/Euphotic zone | place: Trout Bog... | reverse complement strand
AATGAAACCATTCATTTGGGGCGACATCATCAAGGCAGGAATTGCAGGACTTGCAATTCCAGCTGCGTGGCGTTTCGTTGACAAAGCTGACAAATCTAAGTCTGAGTAAATCCAAAGCCTTAATAAAAAAACGCCAGCTATAAAGCTGGCGTTTTTTTATTTGTAGCGAAACCGATGAATTCTGCAGTCGGACCATGAACGGTGTTCTTCTGCCATCCCATTGCTTTGCGGTCAAGTGTCGTGTGCGCTTGAGCAATGGCAATTGCGTGTGAAAGTACTTCATCCTCACTCTTCACTGATTCAACAATTCCTGCCGCAAGAGCTTCGGGACCTGAGTACTTACGAGCGGCAACTCCAGCGTCAACTGCCGTCGTGCGCGGAAGTCGGTTCAGAAGAATTGAATACAGCTGATCACCAAGCGGCATTCCAATTGCTGTCTCGTTCATGCACCAGAAGCCGCGATCTTCACGCATCACGCGCTGATCAAAGGCACAAGAGATAAGTGCACCACCTGCATAGGTGTGACCATTAAGAGCTGCAACTGTGTACGCAGGGAATACAAGAATTCGGCCAATAGTGCGCTGCAGTTCTTGAACTGTTGCAGAGAGCTCAGTTGGGTTGTTTCCAAATCTTGCGAGGTCAAGTCCATTGCAGAAGAACTTGCCAGTGCCCGTTAGAACAATCGCAAGCGGTCCTTCCTCTTTTTCTAGCTCATCAAAGATCTCGTTGATTCGTGCAAGAGAGTCGAAGTTGATTCGGTTCTCCCCTTCGTTCCAGGTGATGACCGCTACTGCATCGTGTTTTGTAACTGAAATGTCCATTCGCCGAGCATACGACGAAGCGTCGCGCGAGGTAAGTTTGTTTTATGGCAGAAGATCGCACCATCCCAGAACCCGATGTTTCTGAGGAAAATCCAATATCAGAGCACTGGGTTTGGCGTGGAAAACACCGTGCGCCTTCCCCTCGTGCTCTCGTAGACCGGTTCATTGAGAACTGGGGTGAGCAGCAGCTCAGTTCTGAAGTTCATCCCAGCACTCCATTCACGAAAAAACGCCGTGAAACACTTGCTGCAAAATTTCCCTCCAAGACACTGGTAATTCCAACTGGAAATTTAAAAGTTCGTGCAAACGATACCGATTACAGATTCCGACCTTCTTCAGACTTCTTCTATCTGACAAGTTGCCACGAGCCTGATTGCGTGCTCGTGATTAGTCCAGAAAAGGGTGCAACTCTCTACATAAGTCCACGAAGGGACAATTCAACACATGACTTCTTCTCCGACTCACGCTACGGAGAACTTTGGGTCGGACCGCGTCACGGCGTCATCGAGGCAGCAGTCCACTATGAGATACAAACCGCACCACTTGATTCTCTTGAAAGTGACCTAAATGGCTTAAAGGCCTCAGACGTTCTCACTGTGCGCGGGTTTGACCAATCGGTTGACGGTCTACTCAAAGAGAATAAGAGTGACGTGGAACTTCACCAAACACTCCACGAGATGCGTCTCACTAAAGACTCGTTTGAAATCGAACAACTTCAAGTTGCAATTGACTTTACGGTCAAAGGCTTTGAAGACGTTGTGCGAGCTCTCCCCGAAGCTGAAGGCCGCGGAGAAAGAGTTATCGAGGGGATCTTCAATCTTCGTGCTCGCACCGAAGGTAATGATGTGGGCTACGACACCATCGCCGCTAGTGGCTCTAATGCAACAATTCTTCACTGGACGAGGAATAATGGCAAAGTAAACAAGGGCGAAATGCTTCTCCTTGACGCAGGAGTTGAATGCTCAAACCTCTATACCGCTGACGTAACGAGAACAATGCCGATCAACGGTAAGTTCTCGCCAGCCCAGCGAAGAATCTACGACGTTGTTTACGCTGCGCAAGAAGCAGGCATTGCGGCAGTTAAGCCTGGCGCTGAATATCGTGCACCACATGATGCAGCCATGCGTGTACTCGCCGAGGGTTTGTTTGATCTTGGAATCTTGAAAGAAGAACCAGAGTACGCACTACAAAAGCATCTCCAGCTTCACGCCAGATGGACGCTTCATAGCGTTAGTCACCACCTAGGCCTTGATGTTCATGACTGTGCGCAAGCCCGTAATGAACAGTTCATCGGACCACTGTTTGAGGGATACGTCATAACCGTTGAGCCGGGGCTTTATTTTCAGAAGAATGATCTCCTCGTTCCTGAGGAATATCGAGGAATCGGCGTTCGAATTGAAGATGACATTTTGGTCACTTCAACTGGATTCAAGAACCTTTCATCAGGTCTACCCCGTCAAGCTGACGAGATAGAAGCCTGGATGCAAGAAGTCTGGCGTCGAGGAACAACGAACCTTCAGTTGTAAGAACTACTTCAGAACGCGAATTGGCAAGTTACGTGGACCACGGATTTGTCCTGGTGCCCAAGTAACGCCTGCTGGATCTGCAAGTTCAAACTTCGGGTAACGCTTAATGAATTCTTCAATAGCGATTCGAAGTTCTAGACGAGCGAGGTTTGACCCGGCGCAGCGGTGAATTCCAAGTCCGAATGCCACGTGACGGTTTTCCTCACGGTCAATGATGAACTTGTCAGCATCCTTAAATGCTGCAGGGTCACGGTTCGCCGCTGGGAACCCGAGGAGAATCCAGTCGTCTTTCTTCATTGGACATCCCATGTAGTCCATGTCTTCTTTCACAAGACGGGCCATAGTCACAGGTGCGTAGAAGCGAAGGAACTCTTCGATAGCAACAGGCATGAGTTCTGGCTCATTAACCAGGCGAGCAAGGTCGTCTGGATTCTGTGCGAGGTGCCAAAGAGTTGCACCAATTGAAGACCATGTTGTGTCAATACCGGCAACCAGGATCAAGACGATTGTTCCACGAACGTGTTCAATAGAAAGCTTTTGTCCTTCCATTTCAACATTCAATAAGTACGACGTGAGGTCGTCACGTGGATTATCAATGTGATCTTGAATCTGCTTCGTGAAGTATGCATCAACTGGTGCGAAGCGCTCAATACGCTCGGCCTCATCTTCTAGATCGACACCATTGATGATGATGTGAATAACCTCGCGGAAGAACTCTTCGTCCTCTGGCGGAAACCCGAGCATCTTCGCAATAACAGCAGGTGGAATGAACTGCGCGTACTCGTCACCAGCGTTAACAATTTCGTGGTCGCCCAAGTTGTCAAGCAAGCGGTTGCAGAGTTCACGAATAGCAGGCTCCAAAGCGTTGACTGGTCCCGGTGCAAATGCAGGAAGAATTAAGCGTCGTGCAATTGAGTGGAATGGTGGGTCCGACGTAATTGGAGGTGCAACACCAATTGGTGCAGGTAGTGCATCTTCGCCTGGGCGACCGTAATTAACAATCACTGTGCGACTTGTGAAGTTGTCGGTGTCCTTAGCAACCTTCGACACGCCTTCGTGAGTAGCTGGGAACCAGCCACCACCGTAACGCTCCGTGTGAGCAACTGGGCAACGACCGCGTAGGTCTTCCCAAATTGGGAATGGATCGTTTACCCATTGTGGATCCGTGTGGTCCCAGTCAGTGGCGAAGTCTTCTACAAGTTTCTTGTCAGTCATTTCTATTTCAATACCTTTACTGGGAGATTTCTAGGTCCACGCACTTGTCCTGGTGCCCAAGTTACGCCTTCTGGATTAGCAAGTTCAAATTTCGGGTAGCGCTTAATAAATTCTTCAATTGCAATACGAAGCTCTAGACGCGCGAGGTTTGACCCGGCGCAGCGGTGAATTCCAAGTCCGAAGGCTACGTGTCGGTTTTCCTCGCGATCAATGATGAACTTGTCAGCATCCTTAAACGCTGCAGGGTCACGGTTAGCGGCTGGGAATCCAAGAAGAACCCAGTCATCTTTCTTCATAGGACATCCATTGAAGTCGAAGTCTTCCTTGACCATTCGACCCATGGTGACTGGAGCGTAGTAACGGAGGAACTCTTCAATCGCAACTGACATCAGGTCTGGCTCGTTAACAAGACGAGCAAGGTCGTCTGGGTTCTGTGCGAGGTGCCAAATAGATGCGCCAATGGCTGACCACGTGGTGTCGATGCCAGCAACAAGAATCAGAATCATCGTTCCACGTACGTGGTCGTGTTGAAGCTTTTGTCCACCTAATTCAACATTGAGCAAATATGTCGTTAGGTCGTCACGTGGATTATCGATGTGATCTTGAATCTGTTTGTCGAAGTACGCCTCAGTCTGAGCTTGTAGGCGTTCTCTCTCGGCATCGTCTTGATTGTCGGCGCTACCAATGATGTTGTGAATGATTTCACGGAAGAAGTCTTCATCTTCTGGTGGGAATCCGAGCATCTTTGCAATTACTGCAGGCGGGATGAACTGTGCATATTCCTCACCGGCATTGACTATTTCGTGATCACCCAAGTTGTCAAGTAGGCGATTACAGAGTTCACGAATTGCCGGCTCGAGAGCATTGATTGGTCCTGGCGCGAAGGCAGGAAGAATGAGACGTCGAGCATCGACATGAAACGGTGGGTCTGAAGTGATTGGAGGAGCAAGCCCAATTGGTGCAGGTAGATCTTCATCCGTAGGTCGGGTGTAACTGATGATTACTTGACGACTGGTGAAATGCTCAGTGTCTTTAGCAACGGCAGAAACACCTTCGTGAGTAGCTGGGAACCATGCACCACCAAATCGTTCAGTGTGCGCTACTGGGCAGCGGCCACGTAGGTCTTCCCAAATTGGATACGGATCGTTAACCCACTGTGGGTCAAGGTGATCAAAATCAGTTGCGAAGTCTTTTACGAGCGGCTGGTCAGTCATGACTACTCCTCAATAAAAATTGCGTGCTCAGGGCAGTTAGCTTGTGCAAGTTGCGCAAGCTTGAGTGATGACTCATCAAGCGAACCATCACCAATCACAATGCCGTTACCCATGTCGTCAAATCCGAAAAGATCTGGTGCGATTGCGAAACAGCGTCCTTGGCCTTGGCAAAGTTCAGCGTCGATTGTTACTTTCACAACCCCTCCTTGTGTAGTTACTTGAAACTTACCACCCAGTAGATACCCCCAATTACTGGTGAATGGGGTTAATTGTTTTCAATCTCTTCTCGGCTGATGCCTAGGAAATAAAGGACGGCATCAAGGTAAGGCACCGATAGGGCCGCGTCGGCATGTTCCTGGACAACGGGCTTGGCATTGAAGGCAATCCCGAGTCCAGCCACCGACAGCATGTCAATGTCATTAGCGCCGTCTCCAACGGCAACCGTCTGCTCGAGGGGCACGCCTACTTCTCTCGCGAACTGCTCAAGGGCCCGAGCTTTACCAGCACGGTCCACAATTTCACCAAGGACATTTCCGGTGAGCTTCCCATCCTTAACTTCCAAATGGTTGGCCTTCAGATAGTCGACTTTCAGTTCTTTCAACAGAGGTTCGAGGATCTCTTCGAATCCACCAGACACAACAGCAGGGACGTAGCCGAGTCGTTGCAGGGTGCGAAGCAATGTCTTGGCACCAGGTGTTAGGCGAATCTTCGAACGTACCGTTGCGAGAACTGATTCATCAAGTCCTTCAAGAAGAGACACCCGGCGGCGTAGCGACTCAGAGAAATCAATCTCCCCCGCCATCGCCGATGCAGTTATCTTCGAAACTTCTTCAGCACAACCACATTCATCTGCAAGAAGGTCAATAACTTCGTCTTGTAGCAACGTCGAGTCTGCGTCCATCACTACGAGGTGCTTTGCGCGTCGGTGGAGACCTGCTTTTTGAACAGCAAGATCTAAGCCAATTGTTTTGGCAACTTTCGTTACATTCTCTCTCAGCACACTGTGATCGAGTCCACGAACCACAAGTTCGTAGCAGTCAACTGGGTAGCTCGCTAAGTGAACAATTCGTTCACACGTTGCGCTACTAGCAGCGATCGCATTAAAAATACCCGCGAGCTGTTCGGCACTAATTGTTGTAGCCAGCAAAGTAACGAGCAGTCGACCACCCGCATTTACTTCACAAGTATCAACTGGAAGCACAGTTGCGGTGATTCCATCGGCAACAATGTCGCGTTTTAGAATTGCTGCTTCAATCTCAGCTTCACTAATCGATCCATCGACTGTCACTTCGCAGCAAAGCACTAATGCACCCTTAATTGTGATTTGCGCAACATCAGAAATTTTTCCACCATGGGCACTAAGCGTCGATACCGCCTCAAAAAGTTCTGCACCAACACCAACGCGGTCTGGGCCACTTACAGTGACGAGATACGTTGCGGTAGCCATGCAAATAGCCTAGGGCTCGAGGTGCCCTTCATCGGAGCGGATTTGTTTCACAAGTGCAACATTTTCGTTCGTGCGCACGTCAAAACTCCACAGTGCTGGTAGCGCCAGCGCAACCGCACCAACCGCCCCAGCACATCCAAGCCCGCCAAACGTGAGGGAGAAACGAAGTGACGTCCAGGCGGTCATTGCCCCTGCTCTAAACGATCCAGTCATTGGCCCGATTGCGTACGAAAGGAGTTCTACGCCTCCCATGCGGCCCCGTATCTCTGGAGGGATTGACTGATTCCAGTGCGTCTGGCGAAACACTGCGCTCATTGCGTCTGCCCCGCCGGCGAAGGCCAAAGCAAGAAATGACAGCCAGAGCTGGGTGCTGATGCCAAATGCCGCAATTCCTAGACCCCACAGAATCGCGCTTGCGACTAGGGCTCGGCCGTAGAAGTGCACCTTCTTGGTCCAGCCGGACAAGAGTGTTGCGACGAGTGCCCCGAAAGGAAGAGCTGCATATAAGAGTGAGAGTGCAAAGTGATTATCGAATTTGGCAGCAACGAATGGCAGCATCACTACGGGATACGCAAATGCCATTGCCAGCAAGTCAATGCAGTATGTCCCGATGATGTCTGGGCGACTTCTCGTGTACTGGATTCCCTCTTTAAAAAGTTTTGTATCGCTCTTGTCGGTACTCGCCAACTCTGGCAGTGAGTGCAGAGAAATAAACACTGGCAACGAGATTAAGTACATCGCTGCGTTCAAGCCAAACGCCCACGCTGGTCCAACGGAAACCACTAATAAGCCGCCGAGTGCGGGGCCAACAATTGAAACAGTTGTCATCTTTATGCTGCCAAGAACCGCGGCAGCACTTTGGTGCTCATGACGGACCAAAGACTGATTAAGAGCGGACCAACTTGGACTCTGTAGAGAGGCAGAGGAAACAATGAAGGCGTCTAGAAAATAAATCACCCAGGCGTGAGGGTGACCGCTAAGAGCATTGAACATCAAACCAAGTGCGGCGAACATGAAAGTAACTTCAGTCCAGATAATGATCTTTTTACGATCAAACCGGTCGGCCATAACTCCGCCATAGAGGCCAGCAACAATTAGCGGGATGAGCTCCACGAGTCCGAGTGCCCCAACGGCGAGCGCAGAATGAGTAATTTCCCGGAGCTGAAACGCAGTCGCCACAAATGTTGCTTGGCCGCCGAGGGCGCCAAACGCACCTCCAAAATAAAGGCGCCGATACATCTTGGACTTACGTAGTGGCGCGATGTCAACTAATAGATTCACGCAGGTGCTCCAGCCTGCCAACCATTTGCTTCGCTGTAGTGACGAAGAATTTTTGCGGGCACGCCACCTAGTACAACGTGGTCGGGAAATTCACCTCTCACGACTGCACCAGCAGCGACAACAGTATTTCTTCCGAGTGTTGTGCCTGGGAGGATCACCGCATTTGTGCCAATCCAACTGCCTGAGCCAATTTTCACTGCGGCCTCAACTGGCGTTTGCCAGCCAACAGGAGCGTTCGGATCTTCGTAGCTGTGATTTTGATCCGTGATGTACACATAGGGGCCAGTTTGGATTTCATCGCCCAGCTCAATTGACCAGTGACCAATGATGTGTGATCCACGACCGATAATGCACTTCCTCCCGATGGTTACCGTCGGGGTCAACAACATTTCTTGTTCACCACTTATCCCTGCGGTTAGGCAAACATTTGGCCCGATAAGCGTTTCGTCACCAATGGAGAGAAACCGCTCGTTATAGACAACACCTTGGGGCGCCATGAGAGCAGCATTGCGTCCGAAGTAATAGAACTTCTTCGAATAAGGATCACTTGGCCCAACGGTCGCCACTTCATTTAAGTACCGACGTGTTGAGCGAACCCTCGCACCTAAAAACTGACGAAATTTAAAACGCAAACTCACTTTGCTAACGCTAGTAGGGGCGCGGTGACTCGACCTCAGGGGTTGTGTATCGTCATGACATGACATTAAATGTTGCCATTATCGGTTCAGGTTTCGGTGGACTTGCTGCTTCAGTAAAGCT
>Ga0214197_1000528_pt1 | contig 8506 bp, 9 predicted proteins | sample TroBogEpilimnion_16_FD_153035 | JGI IMG/M metagenome (GOLD analysis project Ga0214197, IMG submission 153035) | Freshwater microbial communities from Trout Bog Lake, WI - 09SEP2008 epilimnion | ecosystem: Environmental > Aquatic > Freshwater > Lake > Epilimnion/Euphotic zone | place: Trout Bog... | reverse complement strand
AAGGGAGCGGACTGTATGCCTATGGATAAGGTAGGTAGGTTAATTGCTAGCGGCGAGATTGAGCGTTATACCAAGGAGAAGCAGGAGACTTGCCGAGGTAGTAGATGTCAAAAGGGAGAAAGTGCAGAAATCGGTAAGGTGGATGAATTACCGGCACTTGCTACTCCTAAAATCAAACTTGAAACTATAGAGAGTAAGTCGTGAAAATTACCGAAAGTTTAAAGGATTTAGCTAATTACTGTGGACTCGGGGTAGAGGGAGAACGTAAATCTGATCCGACAGCTGCATTTAACGAGCATACCTCGCAGGTCACTAAAGGAGCCGTACCCTTATCTGATTTTCTTATTTATGATTACTTTGATGAAGAGCAAGGGTTATTTTTTAACCGTAATGACAGTATTGGTTTTTGGTATGAGATTAATCCGTTAGTTGGGTCTAATGAGAGCCTTGAGAAGAACCTGACTTTGTTTTTCAATGACGAATTACCGGAAGATATATACCTGCAGTTTCTAATTATAGCCGGCACTGATATTAGCGATATCCTAGATACATGGGAGCAGGGGCGAAAATACGGCGGGGAAATACTAGCCCATATAACTAAATCCCGCCGGCGTTTTATTGAAAATTGCGCCAAGGATTTTGCAAGTAGCAGAGATGGAAGACTGGCGAGGAATTTTCGGACGTTTGTTGCCTGTTCAAGGTCTTTAGGAATCAGGGCGGGGAAATCGATTGATCTGATGATTTCTTTTAAAAGAAAACTTGAGAACAAGTTAAATACGGAAAAGCTTTCTCCAAGGCTGATGAAAGCAGAGGATTTAATTGTCATCGGTAGAGAGTTACTGCAACCGGATTTTAGGAGAAGTGCCGGCAAAGTCGTTTATAGTAAATATAACAATTTATCCGATCAGATTTGCAAGAAGTTTGAAGGGACGGTTATTAAGCCTGAATCCGTTATACATGAGGCTACAAATCTTCAGACGAGAATTTTTTCGCCAAGGGAATTACCGGAGAGTTTTTCTCTTAGCGAAATGGTGGCGTTGCTTGGGTCAGGTGATAGGGTAATACCGGCAAGGTTTGTAATTAGCTATAGTCTGGCAAGTTCTTTGGGCAGCGGTGGGACTTCCCGTTTAACGACTCAAGGGATGAGATCCATTCACGCAGCGGAGCGAGATTATACACGTCACGATATCAGTGCCAGAGAAGAAGCAAGAGAGTGGAGAGAGGTACTAGATATTCATAAAAAAGGTGAGCGGTTTTTAAGCGAATCGATGCTAGTAATGATTACAAGCCCGCAGGATAATATTGATATTGCCGAGGAATCTTTAAAAAGCCTGTGGAACGCTAATGACTGGAAACTGGGAATTAATAATAACCTGCAGTTACTGAGTTTGCTAAGTACAATGCCGATGAGCGGTTCTACCTACTGGAAATCACTATCATTTTTCAAATTGACCAGAAATGCCCTAAGCGGAGAGATAGTAGCTAAATTACCTTTGCAAGGAGAATGGCGCGGTGTTCCCGAGTCGGGAGTATTGCTTATGGGCAGGCGTGGTCAATTATTTAATTTTAATCCGTTTTACAGGATTGGCGGCGGCGGTAATTACAATGTAGTAGTTATTGCACCTTCTGGAAGTGGAAAGACCTTTACTTTAGAGGATCTTGTGACGAGTTGCCTTGCGCAAGGGGTAGCGGTTTTTGTCATGGATATTGGAGCAAGTTACAAGAATATCTGTGAACTTTTAGGGGGAGAGATGCTGCGTTTTGATCGGGGCAGTAAATTATCATTAAATCCGTTTGCCGGTTTAAGCAGTAGCGGAGCGGTATATACCAAGGCATTATCATTACTTGCGCAAGGGGTTGATCTTAAAAAAGTAGCTGACATTACGGGTTTGCCAGAGGAAAAGGTAGAAGCATTAGCAGTTGGCAAATCAACTGCAAGTAACTTGGAAAAAGAGAAGGAAGGAATCGAGGTTTTAGAAATCAAAGATAAAAAGATAAGCGGTAAAACACATTTTGTAACCAAAGACAGCATGATTTATGCAAAAGCAATGGTAGCTTCAATGTGCGGTTTAAGCGGTGACGTTAGAGGCGAAGCGGTGACGTTAGAGGCGAAGCGGTGATCGAGAGAGCAATAGCTGAAGGGATAGCAGAATATGGCACCGATCTTGATATTACAAAATTAGCCAAGGTGTTTGAAGAATTGAAGGATCATCGAGGGAATCCCGTTGCAGGAGCGTCAGCTATGTCCGATAGTCTGTATCCGTATACAGAGCAGGGTATTCACGGTCGTTATTTTAAATCCGGTAAAGAGGCCAGTTTTAAGGAGCTGTTGACACTTTTTGAACTTGAAGAAATTAAGGACGATGAGCCTCTTTTAGCTGTGGTACTGCAAATAATACTGATGCAGATTACGATGCAGTTTTTATGTGGTGATCGGAGTCGTTATTTTATGTTAGTAGTTGATGAGGCTTGGCTGATTATGGATTTTGCGGCTTCATTTTTGGAGCGGTTTGCTCGTACTGTTAGAAAATATGGGGGTAGTCTGGTTGTATGTACGCAAGATTTATCCAGTTTTAGTAAAGGTCCATCGCAAAGGGCAATACTTGAATCCTCTACGTGGAAATTAATTTTACAACAAAAAGAAGAGGGAATAACTACCTTTGCTAAGGAGGAGGGATACCTGCCTTACTTGGATTTAATCCGGTCTGTTCGTAAATGCTCTGCCAACCGTTTTTCAGAGATACTGATCGATACTAACGGTGCCAAGGTGGTAGGAAGGCTTGTCACCGATCCTTATAGTACGGCTTTATATTCTACGGAAAAGGATGATTTCAGCTTTTTAATTAATCAGGAAAAAGCCGGTAAGAGCAAGCATGAGGCCATTTTACAATTATCGAAGAAATATGGAAGCGTTGCGGAAGATTTTAGGTACGTAGAAAAGGAATGATTATGATGAGTCTAAATATGAAACTCGGGTTTATTGCAATCTTATTGGTCATTATCGGTTTTTTAAGCGGTTGGCTCGGTTGTTTGTTTTTTGGAAACCTAGCGGGATCGGTACGGGTGCTTTTTGTTTCTGAAGAAGCACTTGTTGCTTTAGAGGAAGAGCGTATTAAAAATCTATCCGAAAATTATGGGATAGAAAACTCAAGGGCAGCAGGAAGCATATTTTTCGGCAAACCGGAACTTGCTATACAAAAGATGGAGCAGATAGCAGGGAGCTTTGCAGATAAAGGGACTAAGGTTTTAATTGTAAGCAATAAAAAAGGCTACGCTCGTAATGGAGCCGGAATATCGGACATTATTCACAAAGAGCTAGTCAAAGTTTTAAGTGCAGAAAAGGAAGTTTAAGAATTATCGAATTGTGGAGAGGAAAAGTAGGTAAGAGGAGATATGGATAAATTAAAAAAAACAGAGTTAACCGGGACTTTGTCTGCTATTAAGCTAGAAATAATCTTTATGGTTTATGGAATTTTTTTAATAGGTTTTTGTTTATATGATTTAAGTAGGTGGTTTTTATTAGTAATTTACTGTTTAGTTCTCTGTGTTTTATATCTTATAGGCCGGTGGTTGTGTAATAGACGGAAATTGTCTAGAGCTGGGTTTCAGGGTGATTTCTGCGATTTGGTTATTATGCTCCAAGAGCAAGGTTTCGAGCTTAAGACACTTAATACAAATCTCTATATTTTTCATACCTTGACAAGGTTTCTTCCTAATTATTCTCTTTTTGTTTATATGGATAAGGAAGGATTTACTATTTTGGGTACAAAAGGAGTTTTAGAGTGGTTTGCAAGAAATAACAAGGAATTCAAATTAATAGAAAAATCGAATAACTAGAATTAATAGGATGAGAATTACACTGACGATTGACAAAGGTATTAACATATGACGCACATATTATTACCGAAATAACCATCATGATAACTTGTATATAAATGCCATGATATATAAAAGGTAAATACTAATAACGGTGTTAGAAAAATAAGTGAAATATAATTAGTTTTGATTGCAGAAAGAATGGGGTTAATAAAAGCTTTATTTATTATTTCGTGTACTGGATTTCCAGCAGAAACATCAAATATAAACGAGTTACATAAAATAAAAACAAACAAAAAGGAAAAATATTTTTTCAATACTAGCATTGATTCGTTTAAATTAGTTAAACAAATTAAGATAATAGGAAACGAGAATAAAAAAATCAATAATATATGAAGAACCTTGTTATAAGTATATGGATACTAATGATTTGTTCTACGACTACGGCACTTGGCTTTGATTTTGGTAAGGTTGGAACAAGTTTTGTAGTTGAGGAAGAAGGTTTTGTGGAAATGATGCTGCGGAAATTAAAAGAGGTAAATTGGGAAGCAGAAAATGAGAAAATGAAAAGCATTGCGATAAGAAGGGTGCAGAATCCTATAGAAGTAGCAGGAATCAAGCCTGCTACCGAGAATAGGGAGTTTTGGCATGATCCTACTTACACGCTTAAGGAGGACGTTATCCTGCCGTGCGGTAAGGTACTCCACAAAGCCGGTAAGGCGGTAAATCCTTTGGATTATATGGATTTAGAACGCAAGTTATTCTTTATTGACGGAAGGGAAGCAAGGCAGGTTGAGTGGTTAAAGCAGCAGTTGGTACCTGATAGTAGTAATGAGAAGAACAAGCTGGAGAATAGGGTTATTTTAGTCGGTGGTAGCGTATTTGATTTACAGGAGGAGCTTGGTAGCGAGGTATATTTTGATCAGGCGGGGGAACTAACTACGAGATTTGGTATTAGGGGAAGCCCTGCGCTCGCCAAGCAGGATGGAAAGCTGATCCGGGTTGAAGAATTTTGTTTAGATGAGATAGATAGGAAATGAATTTTGATCGAAAGGAATCGGTCTTTAAGAGACGGCAGTCTTGGCGGATAGCGAATCATCTTAAAGACCTGGTACTACAAAAAAAGTATATAGCAATTTTAATAACGGCTATTTTTTTACCCTTTTCTAGTAATGCAAGCGTAACGTGCAAAGGTCATTTTGTCAATCCGATAACCGACGTTTGCTGGAGTTGTATCCCTCCAATTAACATTGGAGGGATACATATCGGCAAGGGGGGACCCCCCAAAAAGCGTGATACCAAAAATCCCAAAACTCCTGTTTGCCTCTGTAGTAAGGGAACTCCGCCCCTGCCTATTCCCGGGTTATCGATCGGTTTCTGGGAGCCGGTGCGTCTGGTTGACATAACAAGAACGCCTTATTGCATGGTCAATTTAGGGGGCTTAAGTATAGGAAGTGACATGCGCAAGATCAGCAGTTATGAACGCCGTAATAGTGCTGCCGGCCGGCGTGGTCATTATAGTTTCCATCATGTTCATTATTACGTTTATCCGCTGATTTACTGGCTTGAACTGATCACCGATTTCGGGTGTCTTGAACAATCGACTTTTGATGTAGCGTATATGAGCGAGTTTGATATTACGTGGAACGATCCCAAAATGCAGAGTCTATTGAATCCCGAAGCAATATTATTCGGTAATCCGATAGCTCAGGCGGCTTGTAGCCTGGATTGCGCAGCAGCAACCTTTAATTTACCTGACGATAACATGTTCTGGTGTGCCGGTTGCTATGGCAATATGTATCCTCTAAGCGGGGCAAATGCCGACCATATTGGCGGGGTAGGAAATAGCAGTTTGCTTACGATGAGGCTTCTAAACAAGTTACATAAGATCGGGCTTGCTCGTGAGACATCGACTTCTGACGGGCGGATTAACGGTCCATTATGTAGGAAACCAATAAATTTAAAGCTGAAGAAAAGCCAATACAAACTGCAGATGGTGAATCCAAAAACAACATCTGACGGTATAGGTTGCTGGCCTCTTGGGCTATCTGACATGCTTTATCAAGCGGGCAAGGAATATCCGTATGACGGACAAGATTGGGGGTATCTATTATGGCGAAAAACGAACTGCTGTTTACTTTAAAGGTGATAATTTCGGTGCTGATATTTTTTACGGCGAAACCTGTTTTTGCAAACGGTTATCCAGAAATTAGCAACCAAGATCGGGAATGGGTTATGAATCTGGCTACGAAATCGCTTAATTCGGTAATGGAAGGGATAAAAGATAAATACCTTGAGTACCAACGGAGTATTGATGCTGCTCGCAAGCAGGATGAGACAGAGGTGTATAAGTTGCCTGATGAAAAAGCAACTTTAAGAGTGTTTGTAAGTTCCAGTATGAGTGAAGAACTACTTAAGTCTTATGTAAAGGCTGCGGGAAGATATAACGCCATAATGGTTTTTAAAGGTCTCCCTAAAGGATCATGGCAGGAGTTAAGCAGAATTGTAGCAATCATGAATGATAACAACGATGAAATACAGATTCAGCTTGATGATGAAGCGTTTAATCGCTTTGCCGTTAAAAGTGTTCCGACTTTTGTCTTAAGTAAAGCAGACAGGCAATTCTGGCAAGAAGGTGTAGAGGAAATTTTTGATCGGGTTGTTGGCAATATTGGAATTAGCGGCGCATTAAAACTAATTGCAGAAAAAGGAGATCTAGCGGAGATAGCAAGAGAAATCATGGATGGTGAACGCTAATGGTTGGAATTGTGTGGCTAGCCGTTTTCTGTGTTTTTTGTTTGTCTGTAAGTAGCAAGGTAATTGCAACTAGCTATAGAGATCCAACGAGCAAGACCAATGTAAACGTCCAGACCGATCTGTTCAGGAAATCGGTAGGGGATGTTGAAGCATTTAAGAATCAGGTACAGGAAGAGGAAAGGGAAGCCATAGAGAAGTTAAGATCAGGCGTTGATCATGGCGTGGAATTTATTGCAGGTAGCAGTAGAAAAGAAATTGATGAAAATACATCAGAGCTTAGCACCATAAAAGCTGATGAGTTAAATGATAGAGGGAGAACAAAATTATTAAAGGAAAAGCTGCTTGAAGAGATTTACGTTGATGAAAGTAATCCTCTTATGGTAGCTCACCGCAAGGATGCCGAGAGAATAGCGGAGGGTAGCAAGGATTTGCTGGAGTCCCTACTTCTTTCCTTAAAGGAGCGTCTTGGAGTGGACTGCTATACCGTAAAAGGAAATAAGGAAATAGAGCCGGAGCATCGTATTGCGCTTAAGGAAGAACAAATCAAGGAAACTATTTATGACCAAACAATGTGTGAAGAGCCACGAAACAAATATAACTGCCGGGATATTCTATCGATGCGTTGTAGTAAACGTGGGATTAGGTGGGGATTGTGGCAAAACCGGCAGATAGTTATCTCAGGTAGTGAATTATTTCGCTCAGGAAAAACCGTATTTTGGGTAGATCATACGGGAAGAAGCTGTTTTGAATACAAACTCTCAGTAGGACCACGAACCATTGGTGGTTTCTTCAGCGCTCCTCGTACTATCCCGCCTAATTCCTATCATGTTGCACTGATGAGAGAGTTTCTAGTCACTAAACACCCCGGGAGCACTCTTGATAATATCAGCACCGAGATGAGTTCATGGTGGAGTGGCGGTCTGTTTTCGGTAGACGGTTGGTATTACGGCGGTAGGAGGCTTGGCCATAAAGATTATGGATGGAGAAGTTATACGGTAAATTACCAATATAGGGACGGATACCCTATATGTAAGCAGTGGACGGAAGATTGGAGTGAGACATGTATAATCCAATAAAAACGATAATCTCCGTTCTAATAATTGCTACTTTTAAGTTTATGCCGATTTTCGGAAATAACGAAATCGTTCTCGCAAGCTCAAGATTTGCCTCGAACTATTCTTGTAGTGATACGGGTAAGGTTTGTCGTAAGCGGTGCATTAAAACTAATGGAGAAAAAAGAAGATCTATCGGAAATAGCAAAAGAATCCTGGAGGGAGCGCAATGATTGGAATTGTGTGGCTAGCCGTTTTCTGTGTTTTTTGCTTGTCTCTAAGTGCCAAGGTAATAGCAACTAGTTATCGAGACCCAACGAGCAAGACCAATGTAAACGTCCAGACCGATCTGTTTAGGAAATCGGTAGGGGATGTTGAAGCATTTAAGAATCAGGTACGGGAAGATGAAAAGGAAGCAGTAGAGAAGTTAAGATCAGGTGGCGACCACGGCGTGGAATTCATTGCCGGTACTAGTAGAAAAGAAATTGATGAAAATACATCAGAGCTTAGCACCATAAAAGCTGATGAGTTAAATGATAGAGGTAGTACCCAATTATTAAGAGAAAAGCTGCTTGAAGAGATTTACGTTGATGAAAGCAATCCTCTTATGGTAGCTCACCGCAAGGATGCCGAGAGAATAGCGGAGGGTAGCAAGGATTTACTTGGTTCTCTACTTTTTTCCTTAAAGGAGCGTCTTGGAGTGGACTGCTATACCGTAAAAGGAAATAAGGAAATTGATCCGGAGCATCGTATTGCGCTTAAGGAAGAACAAATAAAGGAAACTATTTATGACCAAACAATGTGCGAGGAATCAAGAAACAGATATAGCTGTCATGACAGTCTGACTGTGCGTTGTAACAAACGGAAAATAAACTGGGGAG
>Ga0214197_1000526_pt1 | contig 8556 bp, 13 predicted proteins | sample TroBogEpilimnion_16_FD_153035 | JGI IMG/M metagenome (GOLD analysis project Ga0214197, IMG submission 153035) | Freshwater microbial communities from Trout Bog Lake, WI - 09SEP2008 epilimnion | ecosystem: Environmental > Aquatic > Freshwater > Lake > Epilimnion/Euphotic zone | place: Trout Bog... | reverse complement strand
CAATCAGATAGGGAGTGCCTTCCTCCGTAACTCTAATCTCAGTTGAAAAGAACTGACGATAGCCGGCCTCTTGAAGAAAAGGAGCAAGTTTGTCATTAACTTCCTTCACAGGATCAGATAGCTTATCGTAATCTCTAACTGCTCCAAGGTAGCCAGCGTCTTTGATTTCCACTCCAGTGAGGCAAGTGGCAGGGAATTTACCATCAATTGAATATCCATCATAGCCAGCTTCCACCACTGACTCCACCTTATGCTCAATAACGAATGGAAACACTTCAGCAGCCCCTCCAAGGGCTAATGCCAGCTCATTAAGCCTCTGTGAGGCACTTGAAAGGTTGTAGGCATGGAATGTCTCCGCCAGTCCTCTAAAGCCACTGATCTTGACATATACGTCTTCATTCTCGCTAATGTAGTCACGAAGCTCAGTCATGCCGGTGACCAAGGCGCACTTGCCAACTGGGAGATCAAGAGCCTTCATGGTCTCCTTGGCTCTCCACCTCTGCACTTCTAGCTTCTCTCCTAGTCCAGCCCCCCAGACTTTATATCCCCTGGAGCGAAGATATTCTTGTAGCTGATAGAATCCCACGTCTGGGAACACGATGAAGTCCACCTCATCGACAAGCCTCCACATATCTTCAACTCTCTCCACGCCATCAATCCCCTCCCCAATCATAGCTGGGCCATGAATAGGAAAGGAACGATCAGCGTAGGGAACGAAATAGAATACTTGGTGATCTTCAGCCAACCTCTTTGCAAAGGCCGTGAAGATTCCGTGATCAACCACCAAACAGCGTCCCATTATAATTTCCTCCTTTGGATTTCTGCTAAAATTTCTTCATCTGTAAAACTTTCAATAGCCTTTTTTACTCTTGTGTTTTTCATTTGTTCTGATTGTGTTGCCCACCTAACATTATTCGGCTCATAATTTCCATTATTATCAATCCTATCTAATGAATGTAGTTGGCTTGGTTTCCATCCAACGTGAGAAATAAAAGCATCAAATCCTCCAGATTGATTCCATTCATCGCAAACTTTAATCCCCCTGTCATAATAATACTTTTTTATTTGTTGGGGGCATTTGGAAGAGCAACGAAGTCTCATGTTTATCCAAATATGATATTCGGATGTTCTTGCTTTTCCGTGTTTTATTTGAAACTTTCCAGCGTTTTTAAGACAACCGCAACTTATTACAGCACTGCTCTTAAGTTCTCGCGAAGCAACAATTTTTTTCCCTCCGCATTCACACACGCAATTCCACAATGCACGTCTGAATTTATCCTTTCCAAAAAAGGAATTGACGTTCAGTCTTCCGAATTTTTTGCCCTCTAATTCTAATCTACTCATGATCAATAACTAAACATTTGCTCATTCTGTGTTTCTATTTCTTTTGCTTGGTCTTCTCTGATGTCGAGGATTAGCCCCTTGAGGGCAAGTGCTGTCTGGTCTTCTTTGCCAAAGAACGTCCTAAAATAGACGTACTTGTGATAGATTAGAGCAACAATCTGCTCCCGCATTTCATCCCTAGCCGCATCTTGGGCGGAGGTTTTCATTTTATTTGGTTGTGTTTTTTTGGTTTTTAACGGCAGTTCCAAGCCCGGAGGGACTTGTTAATCCTGCTGTTAGGATCTTTCTTCTTTGCAGGACTTGTCATCTTTGATTTTAATCCCTGCATTCTGGCACAGAAGCTCTTCTTCCTTGCGGCATCCTTCTCATTCTTAGGGTGAGGAGCAGGAGGTTTCAAATGTCCCCCATGTGCTTTGTTATAGGAAGCCCTTCCCTTGGCGTTCAAGCCGCCCTTGGGGTTCTTGCCCTCCTTCTTTGTCCATGCCTCACTCATGTTATGCTCCTAGCGTGGGGTATTTCTGTGCTGTTTTTACACGATCAATCATTAATCGTTGAGCCGTTTTCCTGTCTTGGAGTTGCATCTGATGCTGGGCTTTCGCCTGCCTGATCTGAGCATCATTTTCAAATTTCATCCGATCCAATTGAATCTTGTTCTGGGCAACCAAAACTTTAGGATCTTGAGCTTGTCCCTGTTGTTCCTGCTGTGCGTTCTCCTGTGCTTGAATCTTTTGAGCATACGAAGCCATTTGATCAGCAATCTTCATAAGCTCACTAGTCTGCTCGTTAAGAGAATCAAACTGCTCTTGCCGAGTTGGATCTTCTTCAAGGAACTGAAGATGCCCAAGGAGGTGAGGAATGACAGCTTGTAGAGCCTTGTCAGCAATTCGTGGATCTGTCTGCTTATCTTGGACGGCCTTAACAAGACTTCCAGCAAACTGGAGATGCACGTTAAGATGGGTGAAGTGGTTTTGATCTGGATCAATTAACACTTGACCACCCTGCTGTAAAGCATTGTTTTCAAGGGAAGCAATTGAAAGATCATTTCCTTCTGGCTTCACTTCTTCTGGGATGCCAAAGGTCTCAACTCCAGTTTGTCCCGCTATCGCCGCTATGTTGGCGTTAATTACTCGTTTCCGGTTGGACTCTGGCAGTTGAGGAAGATATTCAGAGATGAGTTCCATTGCTTGCATACGAGCCGCAGAGCTTCCTTGTCCGATAGATCGAGTTGCCCTAACATAATCCATGTCAAGAAGGGCTGCGGCAGGAACGCCCCTATCAATACAAGCCTTCTGGAATCGGAGAGCTTCAAATCCCCCATGATCCTCTTCAATCAGATTAGGGTTAGCCGCCCTGCGATAAACCTCGGCGTAATGAACATCCAGAGCTTGAAGGTAGATTTCTGCCCTGGTATTGGTGAGACGGCTCTTCTCGCCAATCTCCATCTCAATTTCCTTATTTCCCTTCTTGCGAGATCCGCCAGCAACGCTAGGCATGAAGCTACCAATGTCATCACTCTCCTGCCCTTGGAAGAACGAAGCAGTCTGCATGGCAGACGATAGATTTGCAGCCACATTGACCTGAGTTAGGTTGAGACCCGGAGGGAGAATCTTATAAGGCCCAATCTGGATGGTCTTAATCTTCTCTGCATCAGCAGCGGTATTGGGTTGGAACATCACGGCAGAGCCAACAATCACTCCTTCCAGAAGGGCATTGTTCACCCTGTTCATGGCTTCGGCATATTTAAACACCTTCTGGCCTAGTCCCCTGACTCCATGATAGAATCCATTACCCACGCCATTCATGAACACAGTGAATGCTTGGCTGAACTTCTGATAGCGTCCCACTTTCTTGCAAAGCCATTCAGATGAATTAAGACGATCAAAGATGTAGTGAGAGATGCGACCATCGTATTCCTTCACATACATATGAGCAATCTTGATGATCTTGCTCTTCGCGTAGGAATAATATAGAGAATTGTTTTTAAGCTCTCTCTGATACCACTCCCAGGGGCGGCGCTGGTCTTGCTCATCCACTCTGGCGCTCATGATGGCACTCTTAACTTCCTCTACGTCCCATCCTCCACGAGTGGCGGCTTCCTCATTCTCAATATAAGAATAGAGTTGTTCGCAATAAACATCATCAAGAATGAAACAAAACTCCCAATTATCCCAATCCACTTTGCTGCCTTTAGGGACAACCAGAGCATAAGGCTCAATAGCTTTTGCCCTCCAATCCGTTTGGTCGGGGAAATACATACAAGCCTGTCCATGAATGACAAGCTCCTTATGGCAAACTTGATGCTGGGCTAGGAAATTAGGATTAGATCCTGCAAGAAGCCTGTGGAACTCTTCCGTGATAATCCGGCTCCATTCCTCTCTCTTTCCCATGTCCTTGCCGTACTTTGTCTTACAATTAGCATAAAAAGGAACAGATGTGAGGATGTCAAAATAAGGAATAACTGCGGATTCTACTTTTGCTTCAGCGTGTCCCCAGTTCACATTGATTCGATCTCCCTGACCAGCCTCACGCAATTGCTGGTCATTATAAGGGGGGTTGCCATCAATGATGCCTTGGATCTGCGCCCGGCGATAAGAGGCAATCTGATCGTCATCAATCAGCTCATAGAGCATGGAACGAGCAGAGCCGGCATCCTCAATCCTAGTTTTTACAGGCTTGTTATCGTCATCTAGGTCTTGAAGTCCGAATGTAATCATGTGGTTAAATTGGCTTGTGCTTGGTTAAGGTCTGGATTTTTAACCCAACACCAAGATGGGCGATCTTCTGTTGTCTCTGGTTTTTCGTTTGAAAGCAATACTTTTCTATTGACATGGACAATTGCGTCATTTCGGCAGCCGCAAACTCCGCAGTTCTGAAGCTGAGAGTCGTATTTAGTAGTACGGCCACCCTTAACATTTGATGCCAAGTCAGTTACAGCTTTCATAGCACCGCACCCCATACACACTCCATTGCCCATATTTAGGTAGCATCGAGTGCAGATTAAAGCCCTTTGATCGGCCTCCTCCTGACTAACAAACACATCATTACCCAGAATGGATTCCTTCATCATGTAGGCCAAGGAACTAATTCCCTTCATGAGGTTTTCCATTGTGAGGGCACTCTGATAGCCCTTATATGGAGTTCCATCTGTGTATTGACAATTGCCCTCCGGTAACGTCTGACACATCTGATCTTCAATTCTCTCCTTTAAATCAGCAGGAATTGGAATGTTGTTGTCCCGGTAGTGGGCAGCAACAAGCCCCAAAATGCCATCCATTGTATGCTGACTGCCAAACTTGGCTCCAGTTTCGGGAACGGTGTAGCGAAACATCCCAGGAGGGACGCTATTACCATTAAGCAACTGGAGTCGTATCGTCATTAGTGATTTCGTTTAATATCTGAGTGGCAGAATTAAGTCCAGCATAAAAGCCGTCTAGGTAGGCTTTCTTCATGTAGTCGTAATGACCATCTGCACTTCCGTGGTTCTGAGAAAAGAATCTAACTCCTTCAGTGTCGTCCCACTCGTCAAACTGCTTGTTAATAAATTTCATATTTCAATATTGTGATCTTTTATTATTAAATCCAATTCATCTATCATTGATTGAATCAAAATTCCCCTAGCTTTACAAGTCTCGCAATAAGAATGTATTTCTTTTTTCCATTCATATTCATCTTCAGAAACCTTAACTTTATGAACTGATGGTTTATGGTTTCTTTCTATTGCGTCTAACCTTCCATTTAAAAGAAGGCTCATTCTCAGTGCAAGAACTTGAGAATCATTAATTTCAGAATTGCTTCTATTTATATAACTGACTACAATTTTTCTTTTAAATAGGTTTTTAAGTATTTTCATTTGTATATTTCCTCTTCTTCGTCCCACTCGTCATCATCCCCCACATCAGGGAGAGACATTGTATTCCATTTGTTTTTGAGCTTGTCCCACATTAAAGCCGAATTCCTCAACGAACTCTTCTTTTGCGATGGGAAGGTAGGCGTGGAGGATCTCATGTGCCAATACGTCTGAAAGTGGGCAATGTTTGTGATATTGCTTGTTAATCGCAATTCTCTTGAGATGGTAGTAGCACTTGCCAATGGCAGGGCCGTTGGGGGTTTTCCCGCAATACCCCCATCCATATTCCCATGTGTCTCCATATATTTTAATTTCTCCTACTTTGGTAAATGCGCTCATCGTCTTTGAGATAGCATGAAGTAAGTGAATGCTACGCAAGCAATTATGGCAACGAGAAGTTGTTGTTCTTGTGTCATGGCTGTTTTAGTATGCGTCCCTGTTCAAGCATGGATATTTCCTTGTTAATGCACCACTGGGCTTTTTTAAGGTCTTCCACCTCCTTAGTTTTGTCTTTGCAACCAGCCCTAAAAATGTATTTGATGGCATTGGATCTGCAATAATTGAGATGGGCAATCACATCCACTAGCTCAATTCCAGATGGAGAGTTTGTATAGTGTTTGGGACTATTTACAGGATCATTCATCGTTTTGGTAAGATCATGCCCTTCCTCTCAACGTACTTCCTCCCCAGGTAATCATCAACAATCCGATAGTCAATGTTTCCTCGTTCCATATCTTCCACAACGGCTGCAAGGTATCGATTGTGGCGCTTGATACTTGTGTCGTAAGGGCCGGCAAGTTTTGCATAGTCTTGCTCAACGTAGTATTCGTTTTGGATGTGTTTTGGCTGATTTTCTAGTGTCATTTGATAAATTTGAAATAATTGATTGCTTTGATGTTGTTTCCGTTTCTAACCCTAAACTTTTTTAAGTGGAAGTTTCCTTGCTGTGCAGCAATTTTAAGTTTTGGCCTTAAAGTAGTTTGTGCTATTTTAAGTTTTTCAGCCCATTCCGTTTCGTTAAAATATCCTTCTTCAATTTTATCTGGAGGATTGCCTTTAATCTGAATGGACTTAATTACATCTGCCGCAAAAACATCGTTAATGTTCATAGCGGCAACCTCCACTCTTCGTTAAACTCTCCCCTGGTAATGAGCCAGACGGCAGAATCTTTAGTTCCTATCTCTCCATACACCATCCCTTGTCTCCATCCCAGCGTAGCCCTTCTGGATTTGGAATAATCCATTCCACCCCTTCTGGTAAGGGTTCCTGCACAATATCCGGTGGATTCCTTGAGGGTTCTTCCTTCTCCCATAGATGATCGGTGAGTGTGTCCAAAGATTACCTTTCCTCCATACATTTCAGCCATGTCTCTAGCAGAGTTTTCATTATAAATGGTTCCATGAGTGAAGGTCACATCACCAACCACATAAGTCTGAAAAACTCCGTTATACGGAATACGGCGGCAACCAATCTTGAGGAAAGCGTTGTCAATATATTCCGAGGCTTTGTTTGCGGCGTATGATACGAGGGCGTTAGGGTGATTGAGCAGTCTGGGTATGCGATCTTCATGGTTTCCGTCCAACACGTGAGTTGGTCGATATTTTCTAAGGAATTCAATTCCTCCATCAATGTCCGGGGCGACAGGCTCTGATTCGTCTGAACTTCCAGATGCACCTGACCTAAACGCAGTTGTGTCGCACCAATCTCCCAGATGCACGACAATCTCAGGCTTCCACTTGTCTCGCATCTTGAGAACCGCATCAATAGCAGTTGGATCTGCGTACTTTCCGTGGCTGCAAGATACCGCAAGGAAGCGTTCATATTTTTGCCCTATATGAAAAATAGGTTTTTTCTTCATGGCTATTCGGAAGCTTCAAGCGAAATCAATTCCCACTTGGTAGGATCTTTCTTCCCTGGAGAGATGCCGGCATTGACTAGAGTGCCGGACTTTCCAAGCTCTGTTGCCAAGGTGAATAGCTTCTCATCAAATGTGAGGGCTTCCACAAGCTTGCCATTGTTGTTGAACTCCACGCTATAAAGAGTCCAAACCTTTGAAGCTCCTTCCTTGCTCTTTGCAGCAACCGTGGCCTTGGTTGGAAGAACATTCGTTAGGGTGGATGAGGCCGTACCGGATGCCTTAATGGTTGGCGATTTGTCAATTGCTTTTGCAATCGCAGATCGAGGCGCTTCCTTTGGCTTGTTCTCAAGATGCTCGTTGCCATCCAAGTCATCTTCCGTTGCGAGGCCACAAACAGCCGCAAGAGCATAACGTCGAGCGTAGGTTATGGCCCCGCCAACTCCCTGTGGACTCATGTCCTTGAGAGGAAGTAGAAGCGTTGAGGAAGTGGAGTGTCCTGCCTTATGAAGAATTGTAGTCTCCACTCCAGCCTTTCCTTCCGAGAATACAGGCATCTGCTGAATTGCTAATCCATGCTTTGCCAATACTGGACGAGTTGCATCAACAATGGCATCCAGAGGAGCATACTTGCTCTTGAAGTACGGATTGTTGGCCGTTTTAGCTACGTTTGATAGCTCTCCGATTGCCGCAACTAATGCGGCGGAGTATTCTGCTTGTGCTTTGTTTTCCATGTGTTTTATGTTGGTTGGTTATTCCACTTCCTCTGCTACGTCATCAATATAGGAGATGAGTTCATCAAGACTATCACGGATTGCGGATAGCGTGGAGATGAGAAGGTCATTCTTCTCTTGATCGGAGTATTCTTCTTTCTTGCTCATTTGCGGAGGAAGAGGGATATGATGAGAAGGCTGTTGATGATTCCCACTGCGGCGGCAGAAAGGCCAATCCAGATAGCATTGCTGCTCCAGGTGGCGTATGTGTCCACGCACTCTTGAAGCTCAGTCTGAGCAATTCCAAGATGGGTTTGATTGATCTGCATCACGTTGATACGACTCTCAAGAGCGCAAGGCTTCTTGGTGTTTTTTACTACCGGGGTTTTTTTTGTTTTGGTTGTTGCCATGTGGTTGTTGGTTGTTGCTGACGAGGCGAGGAATAATGCCACACTCTAATCAAAGCAAGAAAATATTTTACCATACCCTAAATTTTATTTCTCCGCTTTAAGTAAAGAATATGTTCACGATCTATACATATCCATAGGATCATATATAGAAAACAAGGATTCATTGACATGACATGGAACTAGGGATTCCCTATCGGGTATAATGCGGCAAGTAATCAGGTGTCTGCGATCATCAACATTTTACAGATGTCTACGATCTGCTACACAAATGGGAAATATGTAGCGTGCTCACTACAATGCTTCTTTGTAGCGTGCATTACTATACAGGAATAGTAGATGTCATTTACTATTGCTGAATGGTAGGTGTTAAAAATATGTAGCGGTTTT
>Ga0214197_1000508_pt1 | contig 8845 bp, 2 predicted proteins | sample TroBogEpilimnion_16_FD_153035 | JGI IMG/M metagenome (GOLD analysis project Ga0214197, IMG submission 153035) | Freshwater microbial communities from Trout Bog Lake, WI - 09SEP2008 epilimnion | ecosystem: Environmental > Aquatic > Freshwater > Lake > Epilimnion/Euphotic zone | place: Trout Bog... | reverse complement strand
AATTCCCCTACCTAGAGGTTTACAAACAGGCATGCCAATAGGCCATCCAAATTCTACTGTTTTAATGTCTATTCCTATCACTTTACAATCTTCTCGATCAAGTGATAAAAGCCACTCTCTAACTGGTTCCTTACCATTCAGATTTCTATAAAAATGAACAGTTAGTTTTTTTGAATCCTGGTTCATTAAATCAATGTACCATATTTGGTACTATATTGCAAGTGCTTCTTAACCTCAATTTGCTTATTTGAATCTAAAGGACAAGTATATAACAAATCATAAGCCATATCATATGTTATACTCTGGCAAGTTTGCTCTAGTGCACCCTTTTGAGCTGTAGCAATAGAATCTTCAACTTTATGCCCCAAAACTGCCTGAACAAACAAAAAAAACCGCAATACATCAAAAAATAGTTTTTTTTAAAATCTAATTATCACAGGAGTTTCGCAGTTGATGAAATTGGCTTAAAATTAGGGGTTATGGTAATCAGAATTACAAACCCATTAGCTGGCAACCAAAGATATGACAGTGATAGGTATGACAAAATCTGATGTATTGAACCTGAAAAAATGCTAAGTGCGAAACTCCCGTATCACTATCTATAATACCCTCCATACTTAATATTTTTATTATTTTCATACCTAAAGAAAGGAGTAGAAATAACCATCATTATTTTGTCTAATAATTAATATTAATATCGTTGTTGATATTGATTTGCCTCTCATGCTGCTGCTCCATCTCCTGATGATACTCATGCTGCATGGCTCTGGTTTGCCTGATCTGAGCTGTTATCTCATGCCGGTACTCATGTTCTAAACCGTGATAATAACCATGATCTGTTTTCATGCCATGATTATGGTATTCATGATGATCGTGTAATTGCTCATAGTATGAACTACCCCTTAATAACAGGCTATGGGTTAAATCTTCTCCTACCCGGCTAGTAACAGATTTTGCCGTCATCTCTCTATCACTAGCAAGTAAACCGGTATCCAGTATATTACTGCTTAAGGATTTATGCTTCCCGGATAATATTCCATCATCAGAATCCTGCATCGTGTTATTAATCTTTTGATGTAAATCCGCCTGAACTATTGAGACCTCTTCCATAATTTTTGTCCTGGCCTCAGTTAGTAGATCCTTGCCATAATTATTCCTAAAATCCACTAAGCCTGTAGCTAAATATCCTGCTGCTACTGGATTGCACTTAGCTAACTGCGATACTACCAGGTTATCTTTTATAACCTTAGCTATTTCCTGTTCATAATTATCGTATATCAGCTCTTTGGCAATGGAGCGGACTTCATTATGTGCGAGCTTCGGTTGTTTTTCCTGAATATGCCACTCTGCCCCAACCAGCTTTTCGGCCATAATATCCTGCCATAACTTACTACCTGCCGTTTCCATTTCATCTAACCTTCCATCCTCAATTAAAAACAGACGCATATTAGCACGGCATCTTTTAATATGTTCCTCTTCATAAACTGCTCTTGCTACCAGCTTGCCTAATAATTTCTTATTATTCATGTTATGACCGCTTGCCGTAATATATTCAAGATAATGAGCTTCTACTCTGGCAAAGACGGATTCATCCTTTACACCTGCTCTTTCCATTGCTGCTGTTACATGCTCTGCTATGACTTCAGACCTTTTTTCGGTTTCGGTTGTAATTTCTATTTTGCCGGTTTTAGCCAGTTTTATCTGATCACAGGCAAGTCCTTCCCACCATTTAACGCTATTAATTTTATCATGGGCAAACGCTGCTATCTTTATGCGATCGGAATCCTTTAAGGTGCTCTGGCTATTTTTGTGATTTACAACATAATTGCTAATGATTTCATATAAATCCTTACTTATTCTCTCTTTATGGATATTAATCAGATCCCTTACTCCTAACTGATTCTGATGCAAAATACAGAAATCCTTCATAAGTATTTCATGCAGTTTGGCTTTTTCTGCATTAATCGCTGCAAGCTTCTTATTATCAGCAATATATCGATCGTTATTAATTTGATATCCGCTAGTGTTAGTGCCATATATATTCTGTACTTCTGTAACTATTTCCTTTGGCTTTACCGGGTAATTACCATCCTTATCCCTTTCAAATAACTGCTTAATCCTGCTTGCCTGCTCACTACCAGCATTAACTTCCGGGTAATTGAGAGTAGAACTTGCAAGCATTTCCCTATATAAACTGTCTTTAAAACCTAAAAACTGATGAACAGGCTCGTCCGTACCCTTAGCAGTAGCATAATCCATGTAGCTTAACACCTCGCTACTTGCAAGGGCTTGTTCAATCTCCTGATATAAACCGGATTTATGCTTTATCCTTAAGCTACTATCCTTAATACCGATCGATAACTGTTGCCAGAATATTTTTTCTTCTCCTTTTACCGCATATTGCTTGGCTTCTGCTCTAAAGGCTCCTATTGTGCTATTTTTGCTTTGAGAGTTATTTATTGCCTCTTTTATTGTTTCCAGCGTAATATGCTCAGGCATCTTATCGGCTAAATCCCACTTCTCGGGTAAGTTTAGGCTTTTTGTATCGACTAGGCCAGCAAGCCCGCTAAAACCATTTGCCTTGTTAAGCTCCTGCAATACTGATTTAGCTGCCTCCTTTCCAGCTGCGTCGTTATCAGGCCAGATTATCACCTCCCTTCCTGCTAGTTGTCCCCAGTTAACTTTAGCAGTTCCTTGTGCTCCTCCCATCCAGGAAATTACACAATACTGCGGTAATAGCCTTTCGGCATAATCTGCTGTCTTTTCTCCTTCTACTATTAATATAGGCTTTTTCTCATTTACCGTCTTCTCTATCCCGTATATCGGTTTATAACCGTTATCCGTAAATCCTTTTAATTTCCATTCATCCAGGCCGGTTTTCTCATTACGGCAGTAGCATACGGGCATTACCTGTTTTTTACCTGTTACCTTATCTACTACCCTGATAGTACCGCCGATAAGCTCACCCCTCCGGTTGCGATAAGTCCAGATATTATCAATTCGATTTGTCTTTGTTAGCCAGCTAAAATGCTTATCAATATTAAGCCTTGGAGCAGTTGCCGGTATTACCGGATATGCTTCAAAACTATCCCGCACTACTAGCGTTTGTTTGCTATCCTTATCATCATAACCGGCATCATTCCTGTTATCTAATTTATTGCTGCTATTTACCCCGGCATTAATACCGACAATACCGGCAACGGTTAATAAGGCATCTCTTTTTGAAGCACCGGTTGCCCGGCAAATGAACTCAAACACATCACCCTTATTTCCGTCGCTGAATCTATGCCATAATCCATTATTCAGATTCATATTCAATGAACCACAACTGATACTATTACCTCGTTTAACGATTTTACCATCCGGATTAATCTTTTGCGCGTAATCCCTGAATATTTGTTCAATATGTCCTCTAGTCAATAAGGATTTTACCCTTTGAAAATCAATCTTTGGAGTAGAAGCTCCGGCTTCTCCCTGCTCTCTACTTCTTGCCCTTACCTTATTACCCTTCTTAGGCGGTTGTGCCTCCTGAGTGGTTTGACTTTCTCCATGGTTAATCGTCTGCTCGCCTTTTAGAGCAATAAAATCAAGTAATAGATCATAAGCATTATCTCCCTTAAACAGGTTCCTCATTTCTTCAGTGATTTCCTTCTGCTCAGCTTTGCTGCTATCTTTTAAATGTCCGATATCATCTAGCAGCTTTTGCTCGGCTCTATTTGGCAATAAAGCCTTAAGGTTTGCAATTTCAAGATCCAGCGCCCTGATTTGAGCAGCTAGTTCGCCGCTACCTAAATTTGCCTGTAATTCTGCTCTCATGCTATCCTCATTTATGTATTTTGTTAAATTCACTCCAAGCTTTTCAAGATTTGCCTTAATTGCTTTTACTGCGTCACCTCTGATGAACTCCGCCCATAAACTCGTGCTTTTGATATCACCTAGCATCTCAGGAGATTCACCGATCGCTTTTGCCAGCATCAACGGCTTATCCGTCTCTTTTAGCAACTGCTGGAATCTTGTTAAAACGTCTCTCCCGTCATTCTTATATATTTTTCCAAGAAAATGCGGCAATTCTTCATTTCTGAACTTTTCAATTACCCGCAGCTGCTCCAGTTGATCAGCATGCTTTGCTTTTATTTCGGCATGTAATAACTTCTTCTCATCCAATTCCTTTTGATGGCCGGCGCAAATACGTAAAATTTCTCCATGGGCCTCCATGACTATTGCTACTGCGTTGGAATCAATTACACCTTCCTCCTGACGGGCAAGTTCTACTACCTCCATTATCCTGCTAAAATGCAGGTTATCGGTAATGGTACCGTTCTTATCAATTGAGGCAAAATAATGTTTGACTTCCTCAAGTCCTGCATGTTTACGTACTGTTTCATAATTTATTTGCAACTGGGTTACTAATTTACCCATAACAACTTCCTGCTGATAATCTGCTCTCTTACCAAGCCTGCTATCTTCAATCTGCTTTCTTAGTTCTTCGAGGTTTGGTTCTAACATCCGGCGTTTTTCATCCAGAATAGCTAGTCTGCTTTTAGCTATATTAGTTACTTGTGGGCATAATGGTTTTTTAAGAACCGGTAAATCCTTCATATATAGGCCAAGTACAGCTGCATCATAATGCTTCCCGCTAAAACCGTCCGGAAAATCCCGCCCGGAATTCCTGCTAATATGCTTTTTCTGCGATATCATCCACTCTTCTTTAATTAGCTCTTCCTCTTTCAGTAAAGGGCCAGTTATGGCGGTCATTTTCTCTTCCGGATCATCCCTGATAAATCCATGATAATAATCAACAATTACCCTCGCCTTGCTTTGTCTTTCCTTCCTTGCTCCCTCTAGCTCTTTCAGGGCCTTGGTAATTTCCCTGTATTTTCCACCGAGTATTGCTGATTTACTTTTTTGCAGAATGATGCCGGCAAGTAAATGCTTGTCCTCATCATCATTTAAAATATTATCGTCCCCGGCATACTGTTTTAAATACCGTTCTTTTTGCAACTTGATATTATCATGTTCGTTTTTTAATTGACTGATTCTGTCTCTATTATCATGTAAATGCTTTGCTTTAAATGCCTTTCCTGCTCTGATTATTCCAAAACCCGTCAGATTGAATTTTGTTACTTTAATGCTAAAACTAGCAAATGCTTCATAAGAGAGTTGTTTTTCTATTGCCGGTTTTTTCAAATACGAATCAAGCTCCTCTATTGCTTTTTGAGCGGCTATTACCCTTGCTCTTGCATCCAGGTACCTGCGCATGCCTCCGAGGTTATCCGTAAGTAACCTACCCTCCACCGCGGCCTGCTTGCTGAGGCTTTCGTCAATTACTGTGATTTTATTAGCGACGCTAACAATTTTTTCTTCATACTTCCTGATCCGGCTTTTTGCTTTGGTTAAAAATGATATATCCTTTTTACTTAAGAGCGAGCGGATGATCAGATTTTTATCCATCTCATCCAAAGCATCCCATTTTATCTTCTCTTTATTATTTTTGCATGAAGTGAGTTTTAACGATGCTACATGCTTATTGATTTTATCTGTTAAATCCTTTGAGGACTTGAACTTCTTACCGGTACTTTCTCTCAAACATCTATAATCATCAACTACGCCCGCTATTGCTAAAGGATCAATTATTACTTCACCCGGCTTCAAGATAAAATCTTTCTGCAAGGCAATTTCAAGTAAATTCAAACTTTTTAGTTCCTTTGCCAGCTCTTCAGCACCCTTGCTATCACCGGCAATTTGCTGATTATTTTCAAGTATCGGTGTTTCCTTATCTTCTCTCCAGCGGTTTAGATCATCATATAACTTATTTAATTTAGCCTGATTACCTGCAATATTTTCCCGGTAAGCTTCTCTCTGTCTATGGTCTTTTTCATAAGAGGCGTAATCTGTTGCAAAGTTTAAATCCGTCCTTCTTGAGATTAGCAACCTTAGGCCTACCTTCCAAAGAGGAACGTCTACCGGTTTCCATTTATCCTCTACTTTCTGATACTTATAGGCATAAGCCGCAAACTCTTCTTTTACCTTGCTTATATCCAGATCCCGAGTACCGTACACGACATTTTCCAGCGTCTCTTTATCCAGATATATAAAGCAGTCTTTCTTATGCCTTGATGCGCCGACGTTAAAGGCTTCATAACCGCTATGCCTGCTAGCGCTATAGAAAAAATACTCAACATCTGCTCCTTGCACGGCATGTCCGGTTAAAGCGTATCCATGCCTGAAACTTACCGGTAATATGTCTTCACCGGTTTTTATCTCGACTACTTTATAACTATTCTTTCCTTGCCTGATTCTTGCTTTAAACCGGCCAATACCGTTCTCATCGACTTTACCAAGTTCCGTTATGATACCGATTTCATTGTTTCTAACCCCGCCATAACCTTCAAACTCGGGTTTATTACTCTTGAAGATAATCTTATCACCAAGGCATAACTCAATCATGTTTTTTGGCAACTCCGGTTCTTCCTGATTTTCAAAAGTAGATGCGGCGGAAGTATATAACCGACCTTCTCCCTTGATTATACCGGCATTCTTAAGAGACTTACGTACCATACCGTTTAAATTGGCTACTTCTGCGTTGGTAAACGCTGCAATTGCCGTATTACTCAAGGCAATCAGATCTCCTTTCTCTTTAGAGAGATTAATTACGAAAGAGCTGTAATCATCTGCCAGGGCCCGTTGTTTTTGCTCTTCATTATCAAAAATCCTTAACATCTCAAGTTGTTCATATATGGAGATGGCTTTGGCAATCTCATAGCGGCCCATGGCCTTTGTTGCCTCCTTATGCATCTCTCTTACATATTCATCCCGGTTCTGATGACGGTTATTTTCCATTAAAACCGTTCTACCGGCTATATCACCGGTTTTTGATAAACCGCCTTTATAACCTATTGCAGGATTCTGATTATTATCACCGATCTTTATTACCTTTCCACCGCATTGTTTAATTTGATTGGTAAAATAATCAAGAGTAGGAAGATCCACCATTGATGCTTCATCAATTATCAGTATGGTTTTTTCAGGTAATATTACCCGGCCGCTACTGTACTGTTCTTCTTTGTAATAATCAGTTCCAATGTTTAATCCGGCTTTATTACCGCCTTTGGCTTCCTGCCATAGTTGCCTGAGCTTTGTCGTATTTTCCACCTCTACTATCCCGGCCTTGGCCAAGAGTTCTGCTGAAGCCTTATTAGTCGGCGCAGTGCCGATAACAGTATAACCGGCTTTCCTGTAATGACGGACTATCTCTCGTATTACTGTTGTCTTACCGCTTCCCGGCCATCCTTCAAGAACACTGATATTGCTACCTGCTAGAATATCAATGATTGCCTGCTTCTGCTCTCCGGAAAACTCAACTCCCCTAGCTACTTTTGCTATATCTTCTTCTTTGATATTTATGACATGGGTTTCTTTTGCAGCTAATTCCCTGACATTTTCTTCAAACCTCTTCTCCAGTTCTACCCGATCTATCCTTGCAAACAACATCCGACCTTTTAGATCACACGGATTGACTAATATCAGTTTATTAGAGGCAACGACTATGTTATACATTGCCAATAATTCCCCTTTAGACCATAACTCCAAGGCTTCCTTCTCTTTAACAATGTCCGGATTAATTCCTGCAATTAAAGCTTTATGCAAGGCTTTTTCTATATCATCACCTGAAAATACCGGCTTATCTATTGATAACCGATCAATAACAATAGTCGGATCAGCTATTATCCTTGAGGCATTTTCAAAAGCTATTTCCTGATTCTGTTTCCTTAACTCGGTACTCCCTCTCCATCTGGCAAAACCTTCATGTACTCCCGGAATAATATCAAGTCCACGCTCGGCATGGGATAAGTGGGATATCCTGGATTCATGACCGTGCATCTCCAGATGATGATTGATAATAGTAGCAACTTCTGCTCGAATGGCTTTTAAAACTGACAGTTTATCCCATGCAACATTGACTTTACCCCAGCAGAACTGGCCGTCATTATTTACCTCCAAATCCCGTGTGACCGTCATGACATGAACGTGTGGATTCTCGGAATTATCCAGATGGATGTTATAATCCGCTACCATTCCTCTTGCTACTAATGAGCTTCTGATAAAATCCTCTACCAGCTCCTTGTTCTGCTCTGCCGTTAATTCTATCGGTAATGCTATTGTATATTCACGGGCTAAACGGCTATCTACTCTGCTGCCTGCATTCTCGATTGACTGCCATAGTTTTTGCCGATCAAACACCCATTCCGGTGCGTCCTCAGGTGTAATTATTCCGCTAATAATACTACCTGATTTATGCCTGTAATCAAAAACAAGGCCTATTACTTCACGGGTATTTTCATTTAACAGATGATACTTTTCATGATAACAGGTACTTAGTTTTTCTCTGACTCTGGCGCTCATATTGCTAAATGACAGCTCCATTCTACTTCCGCTGCGATAAGCTGCAGCAGATACGGCACTTCTATTGTTACCTCTTGATATTGATGAAGGACGAGCATACATTATCGCCATAATAAGCTAACCTCTGTAGCAGTCTCATCTACCATAAAAAACCACTTCCAATCTCTATCTTTAGAGCGCAGGTGTTGAATTTTAGTTCAACACCGTATTGCGCATTATCATGAATTCCAAATTTTTACTTTATTACTCTCTGATCTAACGGTCAATCATTTTTACCTTTTTATGTTCCTGCAGGGGTAATTTATAGGGGGCAAAAAGCCCCCTTAAAACACCCCCATTACACTTAAAAAAAGACTGCTGGTTTTTTATATTTGTAAAAACGTTCATCACTTTCGTGATTTAAAAATACTCCTAAAGAATTTCTAAAGTGAAAGTAATGATT
>Ga0214197_1000483_pt1 | contig 9529 bp, 7 predicted proteins | sample TroBogEpilimnion_16_FD_153035 | JGI IMG/M metagenome (GOLD analysis project Ga0214197, IMG submission 153035) | Freshwater microbial communities from Trout Bog Lake, WI - 09SEP2008 epilimnion | ecosystem: Environmental > Aquatic > Freshwater > Lake > Epilimnion/Euphotic zone | place: Trout Bog... | reverse complement strand
GTCACGACAAACCGGAATGACCGGTCACGATCGACCGGAATACCCACCGAACTGCCTGCTCCAAAGCTGACGATCAGGCGCGAGCCCGAAGGAGTTAAGATTTTCGAGGGTCGCGCCAGATTGTTGGTCGGTCTTGAGCCTTCAGTGGCGTCAAACCTCTGTGTCCTCTGCCATTTCCAGGGCGTCATCCACCTCAATTCCAAGGTACCTCACGGTGCTCTCGATCTTGGCATGGCCAAGTAGAAGTTGTACGGCACGCAGGTTTTTGGTGCGCCGGTAAATTAGCGATGCCTTGGTGCGCCTCATGGAATGTGTTCCGTAGGCTGCCGGGTCCAAACCAATCTGCTGCACCCAGTTGTCCACGATCCGAGCGTACTGACGGGTTCCCAGATGCGGCGAGTGGTTTATTCGACTCGGGAACAGGAAGTCTTCAGATCGCAGCTGGGCGTCTTTGATCCAGGTGCTTACCGCTTCCCGGGTTGGCTCGGTAATCTCGAATTGCACCGGACGGGCGGTTTTTTGCTGCATGATGATGGCGCGGGCGGCCACGCGGTCGCCATGACAGATGTCGCGAACCTTGAGCTTGACCAGATCGCAAGCCCGCAGTTTGCTGTCGAGTCCCAAGTCGAACATGGCCAGTTCCCGGACTCGATGTTCGAGTTGCAGCCGCACCCGGATGGCCCAGATATCCTTCAGCTTGAATGGCGCCTTCTGGCCCACCAGCTTGCCCTTGTTCCACGGTTCGTGGTGAGACTTGTTGCTTGATTCTTCCATGATGAATTCCTTGTAGTTAAAAGGAATTCAACTCTCCCGCGTTTTGAACGACACCGCCAGTCTGATTGTCAGCTTCGGAGCAGGCAATCTGAATGATCCGATCGCTGTAAAGAATGACAAGCAGCCACCCACAGCTTTCGTCTGGCTGGCTCCAGAAGACACTCAGGAGACGGTCAACTTTTCGATTGGGCCGCTCCAGAGCAGTCACTGAAGCCTCAGTGGCTCACCCTCTGTACATCGCTCCATGTCGGATCAGGCTTCCATTGCTTGACCCATTCCGGTAATTCATCAGCCGGCATCGGGCGTGCAATGCCATAGCCCTGCGCCAACTCGCAGCCAAGTTGCAGCAGCATGAAGCCGTGCTCTGGCGTCTCGACCCCTTCAGCGACAACCTTCAGGTCAAAGGCGCTGGCCAGTTTGAGCACGCCGATCAGAATCAAGAGGCTGTCGCTGCTGTCCAGCATGTCGCGGATAAAGTCCTCGTCGATTTTGAGATACTTGACCGGCAGTTTCTTCAGACCCGTCAGGGACGAGTAGCCGCTGCCAAAGTCATCCAGTGCGCATTCAACGCCGATGCTGCGGCACTCCTGGATGAGCAGGGCTACGCGGTTCAGATCGTTGATGGCGTTGGCTTCCAGCAATTCAAGCTCCAGGCAGCTCGGCTGTAACCGGGGGTGAGCGGCTAGTGCTTCGCGCAGGCGCTGCACAAAGTCAGCCTGCATCAGATGGCGCCTGCCGATATTGACGCTGACTGCCAGGTCCAGTCCGACTTGTCGCCATCGCTCAATCTGCAGCAAAGCATTCTCGATCACCCACTGGCCCAGTTCGATGGCCAATGGGTGGTCTTCGATCATCGGTAGAAACTCAGCGGGCAGCAGTTGGCCCCGCTGCGGGTGCCGCCAGCGAATCAATGCCTCAACGCCGATAATGGTGCCGTGGCGCAGGTTCACCTTGGGTTGGTACGCCAGTTCGAGTTCGTTCTGGGCCAGCGCGCGCCGGATGCTCTCCATGCTTTCATGGTGGGAACGCACGCTGCGGTCCTGCTCGGCATCAAAGACATGAAAGCGGTTCTTGCCGGATTGCTTGGCCTGGTACATGGCCTGATCGGCCTGGCGCAGGAGTTGATCGGGCTCTAACTCCTGTGCCTGGTCCTGCGCCTGTGGGTAGAAGGTGACGCCCAGGCTCGCTGAAACCTGCAGCCGTGCCTGATCAAACTGGAACGGTCTGGCTGCGGCTTCGAGCAAGCGGTTGAGCATGGGTGCGCTGGCGTCCACATCGGCCAGATCGATCAGCACCGCGACAAACTCGTCACCCCCCAGGCGCGCCAGGATGTCGCCATCGCGCAGCGCCCCCTTCATCCGTTCGGCCAGCGTGATCAGCAAATGGTCTCCGGCCTCGTGGCCATGGGTGTCATTGACCGCCTTGAAGCCGTCGAGGTCAATAAAGACCACGGCCAGGTGCTGGCCACGGCGCCGTGTCTGGTTCAGCGCCTGCTCCAGGCGTTCACCCAGCAGGGCGCGGTTGGGCAGCTTGGTCAGGCTGTCGTAGCGGGCGATGCGTTCGAGTTCCTGTTCGTGATTTTTCGCGGCGGTGATATCCGAGAACAAGCAGACGTACTGCAAGGGTTTGCCTTGTGCATCTCTCGCCGTGCTGATCTTCTGTGTCTGCGCGTAGATCTCACCGTTCTTGCGCCGGTTCCAGTTCTCACCGATCCAGCTACCTTGCTGTGTCAGCTGACTCCAGAACTGCTGGTAATACTCTTGGCTGTGGCGTCCGGATTTCAGTAGTCGCGGGTTTTTCCCGATCACTTCGTCGCGGCTGTAGCCAGTGATCGTGGTGAAGGCGTCATTGACCTCGATGATGCTGCCGTCCAGCGCCGTGATCATGATGCCTTCCAGAGCGTGCTTGAAGACTTTGGCAGCCAGACGGATGGTGCCTTCTGCCTTCTTTCGCTCGCTGATGTCTGTGTGTGTCCCGATGGTACGCAGTGGCTTGCCGTTTGGGTCGCGGCTCACGATCATGCCGCGGCTCAGAATCCATTTGTAACTCCCATCCTTGCATCGCAGGCGGTATTCAACCTCGTAGCGCGATGCCTTGCCGGCGATGTAGTCGGCGTCACTGGTCAGCACGGCTTGCCGGTCATCGGGGTGAATCCGGCTTTCCCACTCCTGGTGATCGGGCAGGATTTCATCTTCTGCGTAGCCCAGCATCTCTTTCCAGCGCCGGGAATAGCTTTCCTGGCCAGTTTGCAGGTCTCTGTCCCAGACACCGTCGCCAGCGCCCTCGATGGCAAATTTCCATCGGAATTCGCTCTGTGTGAGTGCTTGCAGCAAATCGTTCTTCTCGTCCATTTGCCGCGCCATATCGGCGTGGGACTGGCGTTCGAGAGCGACGGTCAGTTCCTGGCGACGCGCACGCAGCACGGCCAGACCGGTCAGTATCGCAAACAGCACGCCGCCGGCGATGGCAGCCACGGATACCAGGCGCACCGTGTCATAGCGATCGACTGCCACCTGGTATTCCTGCTTGGCCACGCTGAGCTGAATCTGCATCAGGCCTTCAAGGCCTGACTGCAAGTTCGCGTCCAGCGGGAGGATCTTGTCGCGGATCAAGCCCTGAACACCGGCAACGTCATTGGCACGCAGGGCCGCCACGGCCGGCGCCAAACCTTGTTGCTCGAAGTTGAGGTGATCCTGCTCAAATTTCGCTGCAAGCTTTTCTTCTTCCTTGGTGAGGTAGGTGGCCTTGTAGGCAGCCCAAGTCTTGCTGATCACGGCCGAGGTACTTCCCAGTTCAGCGAGATTGCCAGCACTTGCCTGTGGCCTTGGATCCAGCACGCTGGCATCGATCAACAAGCGGCCGCGCAATAACTGATGCTGAATTTCGCTGAGCAATCCGATGGCGACCGTGCGGTCCTGGTACACGGTCTTCAAGGCAGCATTCGACTGTGTGATGCCATACAGGCCCAGGCTGCCAATGGCCAGCAGCAGCGCTGACAAGACACCTACCAGCAGGAACAGGCGCGTCGATGACTTGAAATGGCTCATTGCAACTTGCTGTCGACCCAGGCGACCACCTCGCGTGGACTGAAGGGCTTGACGAAATAGGCATCGGCACCGCGCTTGCGCGCATTCAAGTCGTCCATCGTCTGGCCGCGTGCGGTGATCATTCCAACAATGATGTTTTTGAGCCTGGCGTCACCTTTGACGAAATCGAGCAACTGCAAGCCATCCATCGCGCCGGGCATCATGATGTCGAGCAGGATCAGTCGAGGATGGTGAAATTGGATAAGTTCCAGGGCCTGCACACCGCTGTCGGCCTCAAGCAACTCGTATTTCTTGCCCAGAGAGACGCGCATCAACAAACGAATGTCCTCACTGTCGTCGACAACAAGAACGGTATCGCGTCTGGCACCGTTTGTCCCTGCAGTTTGTTGTGTCATCGGCATGCCTGATCCGATCTATTCTCTAATTGGTTCGCAAAGGTCCAATCTTCTGCGTGACCCACTATACACTGTTTGTCCAGGACAGGTATCTTGACGCCTGAGGGACCAATCCCTGTACACTTCGCCGCAATGAAGCAAGCTGAGATTGAACAGGCGACCGGCCTGTCACGCGAAGTGCTGCGCAAGTGGGAGTTGCGCTACCAGTTTCCCCTGCCCGAGCGTGGGCCACGTGGGCAGCGCCTCTATCAAGCCAAAGACCTGCCCAAGCTGCGACTGATCACACAGTTGCTGGCGCGCGGCATGCGCCCGGGCAAGCTGGTGCTCTTGCCGGTGAAGCAGTTGCAGGCTCTGCTGACGAGCAGCGTTATCCAGCCAGAGGCGCCGGCGATCGACGAAGCGGCGCAGCAATTGCTGGCGTGTCTGGCGCCAGGCAGCGTGCCCGGGACGGTGCGCAACTACATCGCCGGGTTGATCGAGGCGGACGGTCTGGCCGAGTTTGCGCTGCACCGCTTGCCCGCTTTCAATCAGGCGGTGGGTGACGCCTGGGCGGGTGGTCGCCTTGGCGTGCACGCCGAGCATCATTACTCCGATGCCGTGCAGGCCGTCGTGCAGAGTCACTTGCTCGGACGAAAGCCAAAGGACCTGCAGCAGCGCATTCTGCTGACCACGCCGCCTGGAGAATCGCACGTATTGGGCCTGCTGTCGGTGCAGGCAGCGCTGACACTGCAAGGCGCAGATTGTTTCAATCTGGGTGCGCAGACACCGGTCGCCGACGTGCTCCAAGCGGTCAAGGATTGGGACATCACGGTGCTTGCCATCTCGGCGAGTCTGGCGTTGCGGCCCGATATTGCGCGCCCGTACTTGGTGGCACTGCGTCACGCCGTACCCAAGCGTTGCAAAATCTGGGCGGGTGGCCAGGGTTTTGCGTTTCTGCAGGCTTCACCGATGGCGGGCGTCAAGGCTTTTGATAACACCGCTGGGGCGGTCAAAGCCTGGCAGAAGATCACTAAGACCCTGCCGGCAAGCTAACGACGACCGAAAAGAAACGCTGCACAACGGCAGTACGTTTCGCTCCAAAGCAGTCGCAGAAGATGCCTCAACCTCGCGTCACGAACGCCTCAAACTCCGCAACCGGCAGCGGCTTGCTAAACAGATAGCCCTGGTAGTTATGGCAGCCCAGAGAAGCCAGGAAGTCGCGCTGTGCCTCAGTCTCGACGCCTTCGGCTATCACGCCCAGCCCCATGCTGGTGGCCATCGCGATGACGGCCCGGGAGATCGCAGCATCATTGGCATCCATCAGAATATTGCGCACAAAGCTCTGGTCGATCTTGAGCCGCTCCAGCGGTAGCCGCTTGAGGTAGGACAGTGATGAATAGCCGGTGCCAAAGTCGTCAATGGCAAAACCAATGCCGATGGCCTTGAGCGCATTCATCTTCACGATCACATCCTCGGCGTCCGCTATCAATACAGACTCTGTCAGTTCTAGCTTGAGCCGGTGTGGATTGGCGCCGGTGCGCTCCAGCGTTGCCAAGGTCTGGCTGACAAAGTTGCTTTCGCGAAATTGCCAGGCACTGACGTTGACCGCAATGCTCAGGTGCGCCATGGCAGGCTGGGCGGCCCAAGCGGCCAACTGCTGGCAGGCGGTCTCCAGCACCCAAGCGCCGATTGGCAGGATCAGACCTGTCTCTTCTGCCAGCGGGATAAATTCGACCGGAGAGACCATGCCACGCTTCGGGTCAAACCAGCGCACCAAGGCTTCAACGCCGACGATGCCATCGCTGTCTGAGACTTGCGCTTGGTAGTACAGCTTGAACTGCTGGTTCTGGATCGCCTCGTTCAAGGCCCCCTCCAATTTCACCCGGGCATCGACCACGGCCTGCATTTGCGGGTCGAAGAAACGAAGCGTGTTGCGCCCGCCAGACTTGGCTTGGTACATGGCCAGCTCAGCCCGTTTCAACGGCTCAAGGGTATCTTCGTATTGCTCACCCAAGAAGGTGACGCCGATGCTGGCGCTACACGAAATCGTGGAGCTGGCCAGCTGGTAGGGCTTGTTGAGCGCCTCAAGCATCTTGTTGGCCACTGTTTGGGCCTGACTGAGCGCGATCTGCGGGTCCTGATTCAGACCATTCAGAAGCACGACAAATTCATCACTGCCCAAACGCGCCACGGTGTCGCCGTCATGCACCTCTGCGCTTAGCCGTTTGGCCAAGCGTTGCAGCACCTCGTCGCCCTGCGCATGCCCGATGGAATCGTTGAGGTTCTTGAAATTGTCCAGATCGAGCATCAGCAGTGCGCCTCGCTGATGCTGGTCTTCTGCCATGACTGCCTGTTGCAGCCGAATGACCAGCATGCGGCGATTGGGTAAGCCGGTTAAGAGGTCGGTGTAGGCAAGGTCGTGGATTTGTTGCTCAGCGGCCTTATCGGTCGTGAGGTCGCTGAAGGCGCCAACGTAGTGGGTCAGCAAACCGGCGTCGTTCTTTACGCTGCTGATGCTTAGGTGTTCAGGGTACACCGTGCCGTTCTTGCGCCGGTTCCAGATTTCCCCCTGCCAGGTGCCAGTGCCGCTGATGCTGTCCCACATGGCAGCATAAAAGGCGGCATTCTGACGCCCCGATTTGAGCAAACCTGGAGTCTGGCCAACAGCTTCTTGCGCTGTGTAGCCGGTGACTTTGGTAAAGGCCTTGTTGACCTGTAGGATCACTCTATTTGCATCGGTGATGAACATGCCTTGCTGTGACTCGAAAGTGGCTGCGGCAATGCGTTGGGATTCTTCGGCGACCTTGCGCTCGGTGATGTCACGCCAGATGCAGTAGATTACCTGTCGATCCGAGAGTTGAATTGTCGAAAGTGTGACCTCGGCCACAAAGTCCGTGCCATCGGCCTTGGTATGCGTCCACTCGAATCGATGCAGGCCATTGGTCTGTACCAGAGCAAAAATGCGTTCGGCCTTTTCGTAGGAGTTTTGCCCGTCGGGTTGTGTCTGCGGCGAGAGTTTCGAGGGATGAACGTTTAGCAGTTCGGCACGGCTGGAGTAACCCAGTGTTTTGACAGCCGCCTCGTTGCATTCAATAAACTGATTGCCTTCGATGATCCAGGTTGGGTCTGGCGACAGCTCGAACAGTTGTTTGAACCAAGCCTGTTCATCATCCGGAGCAGCTTTCCCTGATGCTGCAGGTTTCTCGACACGTAGCACGGTAATCATCCCCCTCATATCAGTGTTGCCGATGCCCTTTGCGGCTGCTGGCAGCGCCGCGAGCAGCGGCAGACTTATGGCGTCGGCGGCCCCACGTCATGCAATATTGGGGCTCTTCGTGCCAAGGATGTACGTCCTGGCGCCGACATAAACTTTAGTATTCCTTGGGGCTCATGGTAATTGATGGCTAGGAACGGATCGTGATCAATTTGTAAAATGGCACTCTGACCGTGGCGAACGTCGGGAACCGCTACACAACTGCGGTAAGTTTTGCTCCAAAGCTGACGCAGAAACTCGAAAGTCGGCTTCAGAGAACGTTGGCTGGCGTCAAGAGACACCGACTAGCACTTTGACTCGCTGATCTGCTTGCGCCAAACCAGCTAGGGATTTGATGATTAAGGTCCACGCCCGAGGGGAGTGAAGCGTTACATGTCGATGAAACAACAAACCCTTGCCATGGCGGCCGACCAGACGTTCGAGAACTACCGCAAGCCGACAAGGCGCGACGAGTTCTTGAAGACCATGGAGGCGATCGTGCCTTGGTCAGCACTGTGTGAAGTGATCGAACCCCACTACCCCAAGGCAGGCAATGGGCGTCCTCCCATCGGCCTTGAGCGCATGCTGCGCATCCATTTCATCCAGCACTGGTTCAACCTTGCCGATCTGGCCTGCGAGGAGGCTCTGTATGACAGCGCCAGTCTGCGCCGATTCGTCGGCATTGACCTGGGGCGCGAGCCCGTGCCCGACTCCACAACCATCACCAAGTTTCGCAAACTACTCAATGAAAACAAGTTGGGCGAAGCATTATTTGCCCAGGTCGGCAAGGAGTTGCAAGCGCGAGGCTTCAAGGTCAATACCGGCACCATCGTGGACGCCACCATCATTGGAGCGCCGAGTTCGACCAAGAACGCAGACAAGGCACGCGACCCCGAGATGCACCAGACCAGGAAGGGCCAGCAATGGTATTTCGGAATGAAACTTCACATCGGCGTGGATAGCCAAAGCGGATTGGCCCACAGCGCTGTGGTGACAGCGGCCAATGTGCACGACAAACATCCACTGCCCGATCTGCTGCACGGTAACGAGCAGCGCGTCTACGGTGACTCGGCCTATGCCAGCCAGAAGGACCTGATTGCCAGCAAGGCACCCAACGCCCGCGACTTCACCAACCAGCGTACCCGCTACGCGGGAATCGTTGACGAAGCGGTACGTGCCAAGAACCGCAACAAGTCAAAAATCCGTTCACGCGTGGAGCATGTCTTTGGCGTGGTGAAGCGTCTCTGGGGATTTGGCAAGGTGCGTTACCGCGGTCTGCAAAAGAATGCCACACGGGCGTTCACCGCATTGGCACTGGCCAACATTTACCTCGGTCGTCAAAGGTTGTCAGCACAGGTGCGTCCATGAGGCGAGAAACAAGGGCAAAGAGCCCGCAAAACAGAGCCGTACGGCCGAAAAACGGCGTCAAACCGGCTGAAAAATGAAAAACCGCCTCTGCTTGCAACGGGCCCAGTGTTTTGGCCCTACTTGTTCACCATAGCCCTAGATAACCTAGCGAAGCTCAAAAAAGAAACCCCGGCGTTTTAAGAACCGGGGTTGAAATACCTGATGCTCGTCGTCGAGACACCAGATCATTGGAGACGAGACTTGTTTTCCTAGAGCGCGACAGCTTTGTTTGAAGTATGCGGCACGCGCCGCAGGTTGTGTATCCCACAAAGGGGGCAAGGGGAAACCCTATGGGTGTATTGGTGAACAAAAAAACCCCGGCACAAGGTCCGGGGTGGTAAGCCTGTTTGCTGTCACACATCGAGGCCCTGCTCAGGGAGGAAAAGCAGGAAACGCTTTCACGCTCGGGTGCGATGTAGCATCACATACGCGGCGTAAGCATTGAGATTTATTAAGCGCCAATCGGCAGGCTCTGCAGCCAGCGGGCTAAGACGTATCCGCTGCACTGTCGGTCTGCACACTTCGCTATACCTGACTGGCCTGCACCAACAATCATGCAATTGGCTTACCTGGAAGCTGTCAGTGGTGACTGACTGGAAACGAATAGCGTTTATCGGACGCCGCAAAGATGTTTGCCGATGGCACGACAGTTGGCCGGCGTCAGATAAACCACG
>Ga0214197_1000479_pt1 | contig 9620 bp, 12 predicted proteins | sample TroBogEpilimnion_16_FD_153035 | JGI IMG/M metagenome (GOLD analysis project Ga0214197, IMG submission 153035) | Freshwater microbial communities from Trout Bog Lake, WI - 09SEP2008 epilimnion | ecosystem: Environmental > Aquatic > Freshwater > Lake > Epilimnion/Euphotic zone | place: Trout Bog... | reverse complement strand
TAGGACCTGAAGAGAAGACGGATCACACACCAGAGGATACCGGTACCGGTACCAGTGTCCCTGCGGATGGTGCGCCTGCAAGTGTCAACACTGACCGCGACGATGAGGATAAGGCTGGCGATAACCAAGGCAAGTTTCTTTACAAGGAGATTTATTGTATTGTACCGGTAGGTACGGTACCTACCTACGGTAGGTAGGTACCGGTAGGTAGGTAGGTACCTACGGTACGGTTCCGGTACCGTACCTACCTTTTTAACCTATTACCGGTACCCTATTAAACCAATGAACCTACCGGTACCGTAGGTACCTACCGTACCTACGGTGCGGTAGGTACCGGTACCGGTACCTACCTACCTACTGATAAGGTACAATTCGATACCTATTTTTAGGACATGAAGAGAAGACGGATCACACACCAGAGGATACCGGTACCGGTACCAGTGTCCCTGCGGATGGTGCGCCTGCAAGTGTCAACACTGACCGCGACGAGGAGGGCGACTTTGCTATCGTGGGGAACGGCGCTGGAGATAACCAAGGCAAGTTAATTTTCTGTTACCGGGTACCTACCGTACCGTTACCTAGGAAGACAGGTACCTAGGTAGGTAGGTACCTACCTAGGTAGGTAGGTAGGTAGGTAGGTACCGGTACCTAGGTACCAGTTACGGTAGGTACCGGTACCGGTACCGGTACCTACCTACATACCGGTACCGGTAGGTACCTTGGAAGGTACGGTACCGGTACCTACCTATCGGGTACCTAGGTAGGTACCGTAGGTGGCTACGGTTGGTACCGGTAGGTACCTACGGTACGGTACCGTAGGTACCTAGGTACCTAGGGTACCGGTACCATAGGTATAGGTACCTAGGTACCTACCGGTACCGTACCTACCTACCCTACAACCCACTCCTAATCTTTTTTCGATTCATCCATTCTTTAAATGTCAATAACTCCTCAGCATATTCTACAATGAAGGAACTGATAAGGTTATTCAACATTTTAGGACCTGCACATTCGGAAAGATTAAGAAGGCTACGGGAATACAAAATGAAAGAAGCCATTAGAATCCCAGAGGACGATACCAACCTTGGCCTGTCAGTGAAAATGTTCCCTAATAAGGGTCGAGGGGTTATAGCAGATAAGTCCTTTGTAAAAGACGACTTCATTGTTGAATACTCCGGAGATTTGTTGACGTTTAAAGAATGGAAGATTCGAGAAAAAGCCTATAAGGAAAACAGTGAGATAGGGTCTTATGTAGTCAAGTTTAAGCATAATGACAAAATATGCTTCTTAGATGCAACAAAAGAGACCCCAAGATTGGGCCGCCTTGTCAACCATAGTCGTGTGCATGCCAATTGCACTTTAAAAAAGGTTGTAATTGACCAGAAACCACATATAATTCTTGTGGCCAGCAAAGATATTGAAAGTGGCACTGAAATTCGGTATGACTATATGGACAGGGATTCAGCCAGCCTAATGCACAATCCTTGGCTTTCCAAGAAACAAGAACTGAAAATGTCAGAAAACAAAAGAGGTAGGTAGGTAGGTACCGGTACGGTATGGTAGGTACCGGTACGGTACCGGGTACGGTACCCGTACCGGGGTACCTAGGTAGGTAGGTACCCGGGTAGGTACCTAGGTACCGGTACCGGTACCGTCAAATAGGGTAATTTCGGTTTTGGGGAAGGTAGGGTAATTTCGGTTTTGTGGTAGGTAGGTACGGTAGGGTACCTAATTCCTCCTGGTTATGGTACCTTATTCATTGATTTAGCGGTAGGTAGGCACCGGTACCTAGGTAGATACGGTACGGTAAGTAGGTACCGGTACCGGTAGGTAGGTACCTAGGTAGGTAGGTACCTAGGTACCTAGGTACCTACCTACCAGGAAGGTAGGTAGGTACCTACGGTAACCTACCGGTACCAACAATCTTACCTCAACTCACATACCGGTACGGTAGGTAATCCCCCCTGGCCCACCTAATTAATTGATTTAGCGGTACCCGGTAGGTACCGGTACCAGTGCCGTAAAATATATGTCAAAATTGTTCACGGAGGGTAATTTTGGTATTTTCTTTTTCAGGAGATCCATCGTCAGAGGGAGAAAGAGACGAAGATGATACCGGTACGAGTACAGAGGAAGAAACTGAGGAAGAACAGCCAAGCTATCCCACTTCTTCTCTCTTCATCTTCTCTACTCTCAACATGGACCGGCCTTCTTCACCTCCTTCCAGGCCACCTTCTCCTCCTGCCAGGCCCCCTCCTCCTCCTGCCAGGCCACCTTCTCCTCCTGCCAGGCCCCCTCCTCCTCCTGCCGGCTCTCCTTCTCCTGCCAGCGCCCCTCCTACTACCGGTACTGCCAGCCCCCTTCCTCCTGCTGCCAGCCCCCTTCATGCTTCTACGCCTGCTGCCACTACAGCTCCTAGCGGCGCAGTCATTTTTTCCACTCTCCACACTCCCCAGCCACAGCCCTCTCCTGAGCGGCCAGTATCGCCCGATATGTTTGCCGATTCCAGTCCTTCCAGTCCTATGGCCTATCCTCTCCCCACTCTCAGCCCCCCTGCTCCTTCAGGGGAACTCTTGGAGCAGGAGATGGATGAGGAGATGAATGAAACATCGGCGACCCCACTGACCCCTCCTCCTGCCAGCCCCACTCCTCCTGCCAACCCCTCTTCTCCTGCCAACCCCTCTCCTCCTGCCAGCCCCACTCCTCCTGCCAACCCCTCTCCTCCTGCCAGCCCCACTCCTCCTGCCAATTCCACTCCTCCTGCCAACCCCTCTCCTCCTGCCAGCCCCTCTTCTCCTGCCAGCCCCACTCCTCCTGTCAGCCCCCCTGCTGGGATAAGTTCTGATAGTTGTGACAGTTCCAGAAGCAGCCTTTCTGAAAGTCCTCCTCCTGCCAGTCCAGACATGTCCCAATTTCCTGTGGGATGTTACCTGGTTGCTGTTTATGAAGGAGAATGGCACGTAGGCCAAGTAGTGGATAAGAAAGAGAGCAAAATCCACGACTTGGGACCCAAATATGTCCATGTCAACTTCATGGAAAAAGTTAGCGGAAAATTTTTGAAATGGCCAGCAAGGAAAGATATCATCAACGTGTTTGGGGAAGATATTCTCTTCCAGTGCCACGAGCCCACAACCTTCGGCGCTAATTTCTCGACTGGGAGGGCTTCTGGACGATTATCACAACTGAAAATGTTACCAGATGACGAGAGGACAAAGGCGGATTACCTTCTGAGAAAATATAAAGGTACGTATTGGTAGGTAGGTACCTACCCGGTAGGTACCGGTACCGTACCGTACCTTACCTAAGTAGGTAGGTACCTAGGTAGGTACCGTAGGTAGGTACCTACGGTAGGTAGGTAGGTACGGTACCGGTACCTGGTACCCGGGGTACCGTACCGATATACACAGGGTGTGGTTAATTTCGGTATGGGGTGTTGGGAATTTCGTTGGTACCAGTTAGGTACCTACCCTACCTAGGTACCTACCGGTACCTGGGTACCTACCTAACCTATGGAACCGAGGTAGGTACGGTAGGTACCGGTACCGTAGGGGTACGGTACCTACATACTTAGGTACCGTACGGTACCTAAGGTACCGTACCTACCTAGGTATAGGTACCAGTAGGTACCGGTACCTAACTGTAACAAACTTTTCTTTTTAGAAGATTGAAGCGAGCCACCTGGCGCTACCGGTACCTTCCTACCTACCCCTACCTACCTACCGTACCGCACCTACCGGTACCTACCTACCTACCACCTACGGTGCCACCATCTTCCTGCAAAAACGGTGGTAACCTACCTACCTATAGGAGCTACCTACAAGAAAAAGTGACTTGCCAAATAGGTAAGGTACCTACCATACCGTACCTACCCCGGTACCGGTAGGTACCTACCACCTACCTACCTACCTACCAAATATAAACTTCTAGTTAATAGGTACCTACCCAGGTACCATACGGTACCGGTAGGTACCTACCAGTTACTTACCTAAAGAAAGAAACTAGTCCAAAAACTTAACGTACCGTACCTACCGGTGCTTACAAGCATTTTAACCTAAGAAGCAGAAGTTTTATAGAAAAACTAACCTACGGGTCTTCCATGTACAAATATAAATATTTATTTATTTTTAAATTTACTGTATATATACCATACCATACCATACTGTACCTAGGTACCCTCGGTACCGGTACGGTACCTACCATACCGGTACCTACCGGTACTGTTCACTTACGGCAATCTCAATTTAAACCTATATGTGATACCACAGGCACCACAGGCAGGAAAATAAATTAATTTAAGCTGTAGGTAGGTACTCTGGTACTCAAACTTGTAAGGTAATAGGTAGGTACCTAGGGTAGGTACCTGTACCAGGTAGGTATCGTACCGGTACCGTATCTAGGTACGGTACCTACCGGTACCATACGGTAGGTACCTACCTACCTACACTTTTGCCACTATCACTCAATCACTGCCCCATTTTACTATTTTGCACTTGCCACGCTTTTTTCCGGCCATATCCATCCCATCCATCGTGAGGGAGAGTGGCAGAATTCTGCCACTCTCCCTCATGATGGATGGGATGGATATGGCTTCCCATCCATCATGAGGGAGAGTGTCAGAATGATGAACAACATGGCGCAGGTCACCTCTGCTGTGCCATGTATATCACCATTCTGCCACTCTCCCTCATACACACTTCCATTGGAAAGGGTTTCCAATGGAAGTGTGTATGAGGGAGATTGGCAGAATGATGAGATACATGGCACAGCAGAGGTGACCTGCGCCATGATGTTCATCATTTTGCCACTCTCCCTCATGATGGATGGGATGGATACGGTACCTATGGCCCGAAAGCAGTGTTGTGGGATCCGGATCCAAAATGAATACGGTACTTAGGTACCAAATTTAGGATCTGTAGGTAGGTACCTACCTATCCAGATTTGGATCCGGATCCTGCGAATAATTTTGAGAGTGGCAGAATCTTGCCCAGTGATTGAGCTACATGGTGTCCGATACATTCACAAACTGTGTCTTTGTTGCTGGAGCCTCTGTTGGAGGTGCGGGCCATGCCGCCCAGGGCGAACACAATGGCCATGAGGAGGGCGAGCAGGAAGTTGGTCTTGTTGATGAGAGGCTGGTGCAAGAGACCTTTGCCATCCTTACTTTGTAGATCCTCTATTGGAGGTGGGGGCCATGCCGCCCTGGGCAAACACAATTGCTTTGAGGAAGGCCGAGCGGGAAGTTGGCTGTCCTCACAGCCATTGTGTTTGCCCTGGGCGTAACGGCGCGCACCGCCAACAGAGGCTCTAGGAACAAAGGATTCATCCGCACCAATGCAGCAGTTTCAAAAACCTCATAGGTGGCGATTCCATTCTGGTTGATGAGAGGCTGGTGCAGGAGGCTCTTGACGCCTTTATTGCTGGAGCCTGGGTTGGTGGTGTGCGCCGTGCCACCCAGGGCTAACACGATGGCCGTGAGTACGGCCGACTTCCCGCTCGGGCTTCCTTAAAGCAATTGTGTTCGCCCTGGGCAGCATGGCCCCCACCTCCAACAGAGGTTCCAGCAAGTAAGGATGGCAAGGGTCTCATGCACCAGCCTCTCATCAACAAGACCAACTTCCCGCTCGGCCATCCTCACGGCCATCGTGTTCCCCCTAGGCAACACGGCCCGCACCTCCAGACCTGTGGAGCTGGGCTGGTGTACTAATGGACGCTCTGCGGCCGCCTCCGATCATCACATCTGCAACGGTCATGTTCCAGTCCTGATTTTCCTCCTTCATCAATGGTGTTGAAGAATTGTCGTCAGCAGTTTCGAAAACCTCATATGTGGCGATGACAATCTTGTTGATAAGAGGCTGGTGCAGGAGGCTCTCGCCACCTATGAGGTTTTCCAACTGCTGCAACATGGTTCGGATAAAACCTTTGTTGCTGGAGCCTCTGTTTGAGGTGCGGGCCGTGCCGCCCAGAGCTAACATGATGGCTGTGCAGTCCAGGTTCAGTGTCTTGATGTTTGGACAACTCTTGGCCACTGCCATCAAGCACGCATCAGTCAGCCTGTAACACGGAGAGAGCTCCAAACGCTCAAGTTTCTCCAGCCGGTGGTTAGAAAATGCGCGAACTAAGTCTTTTCCCTGAAGCTCACAGCCCCAAAGATCGTGAGCTCCTTCAGGTTGGAAAAGCGGGCAATGGGACGCATGCCACGTGGCCCCACATCCGCATTGGAGATGTCAAGTTTCTGTAACAAGGTTGTGTGCAAGAGGTTTGGATGAATCCTTTGTTGCTGGAGCCTCTGTTGGAGGTGCAGGCCGTGCCGCCTTGGGTGAACATGATGGCCATGCAGTCCAGGTTGACAACTCTTGGTCACTTATCAAGCCTGCATCAGTCAGCCCGTAACACTGAGAGAGCTCCAAACGCGTCTTGCAATGGTGAGCATGACATCGTGGCCCCACATCCCTATTGGAGATGTCATGCGTGCCATTGCCCGCCTTTCTAACCTGAAGGAGCTCACCATCTTTAGGGCTGGTGAGCTTCAGGGAGAAGACTTAGTTCGCACATTTTCTAACCACCGGCTGGAGTAACTCGAGTGTTTGGAGCTCTCTCAGTGTTACGGGCTGACTGATGCAGGCTTGATGGCAGTGGCCAAGAGTTGTCCATACATCAAGACACTGAACCTGGACTGCACGGCCATCATGTTTGCTCTGGGTGGCACGGCCTGCACCTCAAACAGAGGCTCCAGCCACAAAGGATTCATCCGCACCTTGTTGCAGCAGTTTAAAAAACCTCATAGGCGGCGAGAGCCTTCTGCACCAGCCTCTCGTCAACTAGAATGGTATAGCCACCTATGAGGTTTTCGAAACAGCTGACGACAATTCTTCAACAGCATCGATGAAGGAGGAAAATCAGGACTGGAACCTGACCATTGCAGATGTGATGATCGTAGGCAGCCGCAGAGCGTTCATTAGTACACCAGCCCAGCTCCACAGGTTTGGAGTTGCGGGCCGTGTCGCCTAGGGGGAACACGATGGCCGTGAGGACGGCCGTGCAGGAAGTTAGTCTTGTTGATGAGAGGCTGGTGCATGAGACCCATGCCATCCTTATTTTCTGGAGCCTCTGTTGGCAGTGCAGGCCATGCTGCCCAGGGCGGACACGATTGCTTTGAGGACGCCCGAGCGGGAAGTCGGCCGTTCTCACAGCCGTCGTGTTAGCCCTGGGTGGCAGGGCCCACACCTCCAACAGAGGCTCTAGGAATAAAGGCTTCATCAAGAGCCTCCTGCACCAGCCTCTCATCAACCAGAATGGCATCACCACCTATGAGGTTTTTGAAACTGCTGCATTGGTGCGGATAAAACCTTTGTTCCTAGAGCCTCTGTTGGCTGTGCGCGCCGTGCCGCCAGGGCAAACACGATGGCCGTGAGAACGGCCAACTTCCCGCTCGGCCATCCTCAAAGCAATTGTGTTCGCCCTGGGCAGCATGGCCCCCACCTCCAACAGAGGATCCACAAAGTAAGGATGGCGAGGGTCTCTTGCACCAGCCTTTCATCAACAAGACCAACTTCCCGCTTGCCCTCCTCACGGCCATCGTGTTCGGTGTGGGCGGCATGGCCCGCACCTGCAACAGAGGCTCCAGCAACAAAGGCACAGTTTGTGAATGTATCGGACACCATGTAGCTCAATCACTGAGCAAGATTCTGTCACTCTCCCTCATGATGGATGGGATGGATATGGCCCGAAAGAAGTGTGGCAATTGCTCCCTGTTTGTCTCCACATAGGTACCGTCCGTTGGAAAACCAGTAACATGTTCGGTCGGTCCACAGATACCGCAGATAAAACACCTTATAACTTCAGGTTCTGGTAGTTTTAAGTTGGCTGGCTTCTTTGGCACCTGGGTGTTTTCAAAACCTGCTGCGAAAGAATTCCTCTTTTCAGACATATTTGTGGAAGAAGGGTTCCAGAAGGTTTCTACCGGTACCGTACCGTACTGGTTTGGTAAACATGGGGATTTGACTGGATAGATCTCAAAAAAAGTGTGGCAAGTGCAAAATATTAAAATGGGGCTGTACCAGAGTATATTTTAAAATGATTAAGTATTCTTCAATTTCATGAACATTCATGATGTAGGTACCGGTACCGGTACCTGGTACCGGTAGGTACAGCTTAAATTAATTTATTTTCCTGCCTCTGGTTTCGGTAAATCGGAATGTCAAAGTGTTTAATACCTACCTAGTTACCCTTGAAACTACCTACCTATGTGCCTACATACCTATGTACCTACATGTACCTATATGATCTGTTATGATACCCCACTGCCTACCGGTATGTGAGAATGAATGGTTCTCAAAATGTCAAAACCACTTAAGATACTGTTCCAGAGTTTATCTAAAATGAGATGTTTTATTAATGTACCTACCTACCTACCTGCCTTCAATAAATAAAATATTTTTTTCAATCCAGTGTTTTCATTTTGAACACCTACGGTACCGTACCTACAGGTTGGTTCCTACCGGTAACGGTAGGTACCTTCCCTTCCTAGCTACCTACCTACCGACCGGTTTCCATCTACATGGAAAATTTAATTATGTGAATAAATTCGACAGCGAAATATTTCGTCTTATATCGTGTCCGAGAGTTAATTCGACAGCATGGATTTAATTGGGTTTAATTACGTTTTATGGCAAATTAATTTTTGGGAACATTTTCGTCGTATGGCACCATTTTCCAGGCTCAATTTCGGTGGGAAGAGTTTCGTCATATAGAGTAAATAATTTCGGTAATGGGGTAAATTTCGGTTATTAAATAACTTTGAACAGCACTAAATGACATTGAACTTAATATTCCTAATTTCTTATTTAGTTGTTCTCCTTTATCTCGTCTCAATTAGTAACTGGGTCAGATTTGATCCAAAAATAATGGCCCGGTAGGGAGTTATCTCTTATGTAAGGTCATGGTTTGGAAAAGTGCCCAAATATGACTGACTTTTGACTGCACCGGCAAACCGGTTACTTTCAACCTACAGAGAAGGCAGTGATGTAGAATTGACGTATGGTGATGTTCTACAAAGCCTTTGTGTCAGAATTGGTTTATCTCAAATCTATTTCCTGCAATCACAATTTAAAAAAGTCAAGTGAAAAAAAAATTGCCATTTTTTTTCTAAGCCTTCCATAGCTTTTAATTCAGTCAATTTTTTTCTTACAAATTTCACGCTTAAGTAAAAAAGATTCCTCAGGTAATGAAGAATTTTTAGACAACATGAAATGGTACAAAATATGAAATGGTTCTGCACTTATTCACAGTCTTGTGAGGGTGGGTAGATTTGTGTCGGAATTACCCCACTGTGAGAATTTCGACAAGTCCAGAAATATTTAATTTCAAGGTACTAGATATTAAATTATCTGAATTTTGGCTTGTCTAACACATAAGTCTTGAATTTCTCTAAAACGCCCGGTTCGGTGTTCCTAAGGGCTTGTCATGTTCATTTTTGAGAAAAATCCAAAAAACCTCCAAAAACCCGTCGAAATTACCCGATTTGACGGTACAGCCTTGTCGGCGCTGAAGGTGCTGGACCGGTCGGACCGGTAGGGGCTGGACCGTACCCGGCGGCCCGAGCCGCGGAGGGGTACAGCCTT
>Ga0214197_1000475_pt1 | contig 9757 bp, 6 predicted proteins | sample TroBogEpilimnion_16_FD_153035 | JGI IMG/M metagenome (GOLD analysis project Ga0214197, IMG submission 153035) | Freshwater microbial communities from Trout Bog Lake, WI - 09SEP2008 epilimnion | ecosystem: Environmental > Aquatic > Freshwater > Lake > Epilimnion/Euphotic zone | place: Trout Bog... | reverse complement strand
CTTTGTTATAGGGCAAAATTGAGGAGAGAAAGCTGTATGCGCGGCAAAAAGCCTTGGCGTTGCCTTTGAATTTTACCTGCTCATCCTCGTCCAGCGAGCCGGTATAGAGTAACACACAATTATCGAGAATCGGGTCAAGTTTATCACGATCAGCACCACCAAGAAAGAGCGAAACAAGTTGATGCACCTGTTCGGGTGTATAGAGTTGCGCGTTGTTGAGCGCCGCCTTGAGATCGTTCAATTTGTTCGGATCGGTCTCTTCGGCAAGCAGCGTGGTACGGTAATAGTCCTGAAAGGCGTATTCAATAGTTTCAGCGTTGTTCTGGAAATCGAGAACAAAGCAGTCATACTTCAGCGGATGTGAGCGATTGAGGCGCGAAAGGGCCTGCACTGCTTTGATCCCTGAAAGCAGTTTATCAACATACATGGTATGCATCAAGGGCTCGTCGTAGCCTGTCTGGAACTTGTCGGCACAAATCAGAAAGCGGTAGGGATCATTTTTGATTTTCTCGGCGATGTCGCCGCTCGGAAAACCATTAAGCGATGCCTCACTGACCTGAGTACCATCGTTATCGTGCACTCCCGAAAATGCCACTATCGCCTTATAAGGGCTTTTACGTTCCGTGAGATAGTTCTGGAAAGCATGGAAATACTGAATTGCCCGTTCGATGCTGCTCGTAATCACCATGGCACGCGCCTGACCCCCAATTTTATTGGTGGCCAATACCTGCTCATGAAAGTGATCTACCATGATTTCGGCCTTGAGCCGGATGGCGTGGTCGTGGCTTTCGACATACCGGTGCAATTTCTTTTTCGCTTTTTTTGTGTCGAATTCCGGATCGTCTTCGATCTTCTTGATCAGCTTGTAGTAGCTTTCAACAGGAGTGTAGCTCTTGAGCACATCGAGGATAAATCCCTCATCGACCGCCTGCTTCATGGTGTAGCTGTGGAAAGGGCGGTGCTTCACCTTGCCTTCGGCGTCGGGCAACAACGCTTCACCGAACATTTCCAGGGTTTTGTTCTTGGGCGTTGCCGTAAAGGCGAAGTAGCTGGCATTGGTCAGCATTTTGCGGGCAGCCATCCGTTTTTCGAGCGCTTCGTTCACCGTATCTTCAGGATCAGGCGCATCATTATCGCACGAATTCTTACCGGCAAGAGCCTGACTCATTGCTGCCGATGTCTTTCCTCCCTGGCTTGAGTGCGCTTCGTCGATGACAATGGCAAACGTTCGGCCAGCCTCCATGGAGATTTCGTCGAGAATAAAAGGGAACTTCTGCACCGTTGAAACAATGATTTTCTTTCCCTCCTGAATAAAACGGCGCAAGTCACCGGATTGCCGGGCATGACCTACAGTAGCACCAACCTGCATGAATTGACGAATGGTTTTCTGAAGCTGATCGTCGAGGATTCGACGGTCGGTCACTACAATCACGGAATCGAACACCTCCCTGCCTTCCCGCTTCAGCCCAATAAGCTGGTGCGCAAGCCAGGCTATCGAGTTTGATTTGCCGCTTCCTGCCGAGTGCTGGATGAGGTAACGCTTCCCTGCACCATACTCCTGCACATCCGCCAGTGCCTGACGCACAACGCCGAGCTGATGGTAACGGGGCCAGACCTGACGCCGTCTTTTCTTCCCTGAACGCCCATCTTTTTCCTCAACAATCTGCGCGTAATTCTCAAGAATGTTGGTCAACCCTGCGGGGGTAAGCAACTCTTTCCACAGATAGTCGCTCTTGATGCCACTCGGGTTTGGTGGATTACCGGCACCATCACGATAGCCCTTGTTGAACGGCAGAAACCAGGAGCCCTTGCCGCACAACTCCGTACACATCTGCACCTCGCTGTCGTCCACGGCAAAGTGCACCACGCAACGTCCAAACTCAAAAAGCTTCTCGCGCCGGTCGCGGTCACGCCTGTACTGCTCAACCGCATCGGCCACGGTCTGTTTGGTGAGGCTATTCTTCAGCTCAAAAGTGGCAATGGGAAGACCGTTGATGAACAGGCAGAGATCGAGCGCACGGCGGGTCTCATCAGGGCTGTAGGCAAGCTGGCGCGTGATGGAGAATCGGTTCAGCCCGTGCAGTCCGGAAGCCTTGGCATTGCCCTCCGAAGGTGTACCGTAAAAGAGGTCGAAGTGAAGGGCCCCGTGCTCAATGCCCTTACGCAGCACATCAATCACACCACGTTTGCCGATTTCACCGGAGAGACGGGCAAGAAACTTGAGACGATTGATATCCCCCGGGTCATTCGCATCAGCCATGGCAAGCTTTCCGAATGGTTCAGGCTGCGAAGCACGAAGGAATGAGAAGAGCTGTGAGAAATCAAGCGCATAAGAACGGTCGTACTCTTTTGGAGAACCGGCAACATATCCAGTGCCTCCATAACTTTCTAAAGGTTGTTCAACCTGACCGGTGGTTGAAACAAGACCATCCACACCGGTCATTGAGCGCATAATGAGGCTTTCGAGCCCTTTTTCGCTGATATCGGTTGTCATACAAGAGCCTCCTCCTCAAAGGGTTCGTCCTCAAGAGCTTCAACACTATCATTATCTGACAGATCAGACATGGTTTCGTCGGGCAGTTTTGCAGCAGCTTCACGCACATCAAGCTTGCCGGTCACCACATCAGCGACAAGGCGTGTACGATACTCCCGGAGCAGTTCGATCTCACGCTCAAAGCGGGAGATTGCAACATGCAACGGCAGTGTGTCTATATCAATTTTCTGAATTATGTCTTTCTGTTCTGAAATCGGAGGGACCGGTATCTGTAAATTTCCCATAAACTGCCAATCTACTCTGGGCATCTTTGCTCCAAAAGTTGAACTATTTATAACATCAATAACTGCTTTTGTGTGGAGTACATGTTCCAAAAACTTTGAACAAAGAAATGAATTAGTACGAAGCACAAAAAACTCTCCAACACATACACCGCTGACTAATGCTGTAAATGCTTTAGCCAAATAGGGGCGAAGTTTGCCAAACAAAACATCATTTTTCTGAAATTTCTTTACTTGCCCAGTAAAAAGATCTCCATCCTGCTTGCGTTGAGGAGTTACCTTACCTGACCAACTTTCAACATTTTCAAGTGCAACATAAACGTCAACTTCGCTCATGAACGAAGTTTGTTCTGTTACATTGGATGCTATGATTTTTAACCTTCTCTTTTCCCAATGCTCCGGAATGTCGCCAAGCCAGGGAATGCCAGAAGGCTTAAGGGGAACGGAGAGGTCGAGACCACGGGTGACGGCACGATGGATTATGACCTGTTTCTGCTCGTTGAGCAACGTGATGACTTTGCGCTTTGCACGGATAGCCTTTTCCAGTTGCCCGTTCGACCAGCCAAGAAAACGAGCTATTGCTGTCTGCTCGTTGGGCGGGGGAAGTGGAGTCTTCGTCGCAAGAAACCTTTCTGCAGGAATAGTATTTCTAAGACCGGAATAAAGCGGACTTAATAGTTTTCGATCATCTATTGCACGATAGAACAATTCCACATAATCAATACATCCTCGCCCTAACCACTCGAATACTGTATAAGCACCGGTGATCATGCCATCATAACGGGATAAGCCTACCGTTCGAGGTGTCTCAGGCACATCAAAAAGGCAAAAAACGAGATCTCCTTTACGCACTTCCTGTGATGTTCCCATATCCGATGAAAACTTCCCTTTGCCGGATGATATATCACGTACAATCACACCTTGCTTGGTAAGAGAGAGTAACTTGTATTCGGTGTGGTGATCCCCTACAAGGACTTTTCGTCTACGCATTAGTCCTCGATTAGGAATTAAATCCCAGTGCTCCGGCACTTTCCCGAGCCACGGCAGCCCGGATTCCCTGTATTCCGGATATGGCTTTAGGTCTGCAATCATAACTCTGCCTCTTCAGAGGGATGTTCAAGAATCCTCATCTGTAACGCTTCCTTTATTATAGGTTACCAAGAGCCACATAGTAAACACAGCCTTTAATATAGACTTCAAATATCGCCTTGTTAAAGGCTCTGTTTAATTAACAGTCTATTCTACGTACTCTCATTCGATTGACCTGTCGGTTGCATTCCTGACGAACTGACAAAAATTCCTTGTGAGTTGCTCACTTCAGTAGACCATGGAAGTAGAACAGATTCAATTGTTGTGACAGCGTCACGACAATTGCCTTCTCTGGAAAAAGCTGGAAGAATTGTATCCATGCGAGCAAGTTCGGCATAACTGAATCCGCGCCCATACTCGTCACTCATAGGGCACCTCCTTTCAGCAATCCGTCGAGCAGCCCTTCGGCTTCCTGCTCAATGGCAAAAATGTCGGCCGTGATCTCTTCGAGCGTGCGCAGCGGCTGAGGTTTGTAGAAGTGGCGGGTGAAGCTTACTTCGTAACCGATTTTGGTGGCGCTGTTCTTTATCCATGCGTCAGGAGTATAGGGCAGCACTTCGCGACGAATGAATGCTTCAATACCTCCCTCTTCGAGGAGTGGAACCTGTTCGGTGTCGCGCAGTTCGGGGTCGGGCTCGTACTCGGCGATCACGGGCCTTCCTGTGGGGGAAGTAGCATCGAAAAGCCCGTAGAGCGGTTCGGCTTTGACTTTGCCTTTGCCTGGAGTGTACATTCTGGCTATGACTGGCGGGGCGGTTTCTACTCGCCAGCTTACTACTTTAAGAATTTTGTTCAGCTCGACAGCTGGCAACGTGATGCGTGCCTCCATGAGTGCTGCATAACTGTTCTGGCGGAAGATGTTATGGTCTTCGAAAAGCTTTTCACCAAGTATTGCACGTAAGGCATAAGCGGTTTCAACAAGCCTGCCGTCTCGTTCCCATGTTTTCGGGTCGAGCAGTTTCTTTTTCTTTTTTTCAGGCAACCCTTTTTTGCTGCCATTTTCTTCATCATCACTGGCTTCATCATCATTGCCCCAATCGGCAAGACGCTTGTCAAGCTCTGGCGCAATCATGCTGAAGCTGGTGAAGAGATCGTCACCATACTCTTCGTAAAGTGCGGAGCGAATCTCTTCGTCACCGGAGGCAAAGCGCAGGCTCTCTATGGCTTTGATGGTGAGCTGACTGTGGAGCCGAAGCGGGCGCTCAACCGTTACTTTCCAGTAGCCGAACGCTTCATTGAGAAAGATTCTGGATTCAGGGGTCTCTTCAAAATCAAGAAAGGTGTTGAGAATTCGGTCGATATCTTCCTCGGAGAGTTCGCAGTTTTTTTTGCCGAGATTTTTACGAAGCGGCTTGAACCATTGGGTCGCGTCGATAAGCTGAAGATGGCCCTGGCGGTGTGCAGGCTTGCGGTTGGTGAGCACCCAGATGTAGGTGGCGATGCCGGTGTTGTAAAAGAGATTGAGCGGGAGGGCAACGATGGCTTCGACCCAGTCGTTTTCGATAAGCCAGCGGCGGATGTTGCTTTCGCCCTGTCCGGCATCGCCTGTAAAGAGGGAACTGCCGTTATGGACTTCGGCGATGCGGCTGCCGAGCGATGAGGTATGGTTCATTTTGGAGGCCAGATTTGCCAAAAAGAGCAACTGGCCGTCACTGGAGCGTGTGACAAGTGAGAGCTCTTCGCCCTGATGCATCACCCTGAAGCGGGGGTCGCGCATATCCTCTTTACCGCCAAGGGTTTCGAGGTCTTTTTTCCAGCTTTTTCCATAGGGTGGATTGGCAAGCATGAAGTCGAAATCGCTGGATGGAAATGCATCGTGTGAGAGCGTGGACCATTCTGCTCCTCCAATGATATTATCGGCGTTTTTTCCTTCGCCTTTGAGCAGCATGTCGGCCTTGCAGATGGCGTAGGTCTCGGGGTTGATTTCCTGCCCGTAAAGAAGGCATTGTATATTCTGCTTATGCTTTGCAGCTATGGATAAAACAGTCTCTTCGGCAACAGTAAGCATCCCCCCCGTACCACAAGCACAATCATAAAGCATGTAGGTGCCTGACTTGAGGTTATCCTCAATCGGAAGGAAGACAAGATTGGCCATCAGGCGTACGGCATCGCGGGGTGTCCAGTGCTCACCGGCCTCTTCGTTGTTCTCTTCGTTGAATTTACGGACAAGTTCTTCGAACACCGTGCCCATTGCGTGGTTATCGATGCCTGCAGGAGTGAGATCGATTTCAGGGTCGAGGAACTTGTTGATCAATGTACCGAGGGCATCAGCTTTGGAGAGTGTGGAGAGCTGGTTGCGGAACTTGAAGTTTTCGAGAATATCCTGAACATTCGGTGAATAGCCGTTAAGGTAGTCTTCAAAATCGGCAAGCAAATGCTGCTGACTGCCGCGCGATTTGAGGTCACGCAAAGTAAACTGAGAGGTGTTGTAGAATGCCTGCCCTGACGCTTCACAGAGTGCTGCACGCTGTTCGGTGATTCGTGCATCATCGAGCAGCTTTTTAGTGTCGAGCACGGCTTTTTTAGTCGGCTCAAGCACAGCATCCATCCGGCGGATGACACACATGGGAAGAATGACATCAGGATATTTGCCCCGCTTGAAAAGGTCACGCAGGACGTCGTCGGCGATACCCCAGATAAATGATACAATTTTGTTATGAGTGACTTCGTTCATTCGATGTTGTTTAGCGGAAGCGGCAAAGTAAAAGGGATTCAGGTTATACGGGATATGAGCGTTAATGCAAATATATGCAAGAGATTTGAATTTATAGGGGTTTGGGGGAAGAAGGGCCGGCTCTCCTCGCTGTTATCACCGTCGCTGTCTATGAGGCCCACCCTGAACTGGATGAACGCTTCGGGCTGGCCAAGTGTCTGGAACGTCGAAGTACGCGAGGATGTTGCGAATGATATTTTTTCTCTGTTCGGTAAGTATCCATTCCGTTGTGATTCAAGAGTGAAAAATAATTCATAAAATATGACTAATCATGAGCGCCCGCATTCAGCTTTTCATCATCATGTCTGGATAAGATGACGAAGGCGCTCTTTGCCTGCGGGCTCTTCCTTCATCAAGGGGATCACGGCGTAGCGAGTGGCATGTCGATGTGCTACAGCATCAATTTCATCGACTTCATTTTGTGCACGTTGTTTCAGGAGTGGAGAGCAAAGTTCGGGCGCAGCTGCTATACTCTGATTGATGATCCATGCCCAGGGTACGATACCGGCTCGGCGCAAGTCCGCCTGGAGATTGACGGCTTCCAGGACAGGAGTCGTCTCAGCTAAGGTGACGATCAACACCTTTGTCTGTTTCGTGTCCTGCAGCTGCATCATTGGTGTAACATCGTGCAAGCCGGGACCACCCGCCTGACGGCTGACTTCGCGATGATATGCGCCTGTCGCATCGAGCAGCAGCAGTGTATGACCTGTTGGAGCGGTATCGATAACAACAAATTTTTTGTCTGCCTCACGGATGATCCGTGAAAATGCCTGGAATACAGCGATTTCTTCTGTGCATGGCGAACGCAGGTCTTCTTCAAGCAAGGCTAATCCTTCAGCATCGAATTGAGCACCTTTGGTTTTTAACACCTGCTCACGATAGCGTTCGGTTTCAACTGCAGGATCAATCCGGCTCACGAGGAGGTTTTCAACACTGCCAGTCAGTGTTCCGGTGAGATGAGCTGCAGGATCGGTAGTCGTCAGGTGAGTCGAGTGGCCTCGATGTGCCAGTTCAACGGCAACTGCCGCGGCCAAGGTGGTTTTACCAACCCCGCCTTTACCCATAAACATGATGAGACCATGACTATCGGCAGCGATTTCATCAACGATTGCTGAAAGTTTTGGCGCGTCAATGGTGATGGGTTTATCTGCTTTGAGCGTCAACGGCGAAACGCGGATGGTGAGCAATTGACGCAAGGCCTCAAGGCCGACAAGATTGAAGGGTTTGAGCTGCAGAAGATCGCAAGGCAATGTTCTGAGAATAGCAGGCATTGCTGCGAGTGCCGCCTGTTCGCGGGCAAAAATTGCCTTGGCGAGTGAGTCCTGCAGGGTTTCGCTTTGGGGCAACAGTCCGTTGATGACCAGATAGTGTTGTGAAATGCCAATGGCAGCGAGCTCCTGACTTGTGCGTGCAACTTCCTGCAAGGTTGCGTTCTGGGCCCGGGAGACCAATATCAGGCGTGTGCGCAGGGGGTCGGCCAAAGCTTCAACCGCAGCCTTATACTGTGCACGTTGCTTTACCAGTCCGGAAAGCGGACCGAGGCACGAAGCATCGCCTTTTCCCTCCTCAATAAAACTGCTCCAGGCACCGGGGAGCTGCAACAGCCTGATGGTATGGCCGGTCGGTGCTGTATCGAAAATGATATGGTCGTAGTCGGCATGCAACGCTGTGTCAGTCAGTAACGAGGTGAACTCGTCGAAAGCAGCGATTTCAGTTGTACAGGCTCCTGAAAGTTGCTCCTCAATGCTTTTAACCACGTTTTCAGGGAGCAGTCCGCGTACCGGGCCGACGATGCGGTCGCGGTATACCTGAGCTGCTGCCTGTGGATCAATTTCCAGGGAAAACAGACGTTCAACGGCAGGAATGGCTGTAATCTGATTGCCTATAGTGACACCGAAAACCTGACCGACGTTGGAGGCCGGATCGGTACTGACGAGGAGCACACGCTTTCCATCATCAGCAAGTTGCATTGCCGTTGCGCATGCTATGGAGGTTTTTCCGACGCCCCCTTTTCCGGTGAAGAAAAGGAAGCGCGGTGGTTGTTCGAGAAAAAGCATTATTTTCAGGGTTTTCAGCAGCAGCTTCTGCCTGAGCAGCAACTTTTTGCGGGTTTCTCTTCAGCATCAGACAGCGGCATGCCGACCCAACGGGCTATCTCTTCCCTGCCTGGGTATCGTCCCGCCAGCACTATTGCGCCATCAAGAAGAATAAGCGGAAGGCCATCCTGACCTGAGAGCTCAAGGAATGCTTTTACAGTCTGATTTTCCGCGAAAGCCATCGGCTGTTGTGCCAGATTGAATCGTTCAATCAGAGCCCCCCGTTGTTTTGCCCAGTCTACATCCGCTGAGAAGTTGATCAATGCCTGATCTGCATCGACACCACACACCCCAGTAGAGCAACAAAGAGCCGGGTCATATATCTGTATTTTTTTCATGCTGAACCTTGGTTAGATGTTAATTGAAACTGACGTTGGGAACTTCGTTAAGCCATGAGGTTATTTTTTCCTGAAGTTCGTCACGAACCTCACGGAAAACTGCAAGTCGTTCTTCTGTTGTGCCGGTTATTGATGCCGGATCATTGACCGGCCAGTAATACCGTTTTTCATTTGGAAGCCCTGGCCAGATTCGAGGGCATGTTGCTTGTGCCTTGTTACATACAACAATCAGGTAATGAATCATGATCTTTCCGAGGTAGAGATCTACAGCTTTCGGTTGTTGAGAGCTGATATCGATACCAATTTCCGCCATAACTTGTATTGCCAGAGGATGGACTTCATTGCCAGGCTCAAGTCCTGCGCTCAATGCTTCGAAGCGCTCACCAGCAAGATAACGAAGCAGTCCTTCAGCCATCTGACTGCGACAGGAGTTGCCAGTACAGAGAAAAAGCACGTTTTGTTTTTTTTGCATAATAGAATATTGAATGATGGGTTGTTATCAGGCTTCTATTTTTTCATTGAAATATTTGTCCTTGAACAAGAGGGCGACATTGACGAGTGCTATCAGGGCTGGAACCTCAACCAGCGGGCCGATCACTGCAGCAAAGGCTTCTCCTGAGTTGATGCCGAACACTGCTATGGCCACGGCAATGGCAAGTTCAAAGTTGTTGCTTGCTGCTGTAAATGAGAGTGTTGCTGTTTTGGAATAGTCTGCACCAACCCTGCGTCCCATATAGAACGAAAGG
>Ga0214197_1000464_pt1 | contig 10068 bp, 5 predicted proteins | sample TroBogEpilimnion_16_FD_153035 | JGI IMG/M metagenome (GOLD analysis project Ga0214197, IMG submission 153035) | Freshwater microbial communities from Trout Bog Lake, WI - 09SEP2008 epilimnion | ecosystem: Environmental > Aquatic > Freshwater > Lake > Epilimnion/Euphotic zone | place: Trout Bog... | reverse complement strand
ATAGGTGGGGGTACACGGTTCCCATCACAAATCTTAAAAGAATTTTCTAGTGTTCTGAGTTTTTTACGATCATTTTTATGTTCTTTTTTTGAACATATAAAGGATATTCCATATTTTTCTTTCAGGTTCTCAAAGACAATAAGGATTGGGGAAGGTTCTAAAAATAGTTTCTTCATCTTTGCCTTATTCATATTTCATGAAACTTGATTTTTGTAAATAAGAAGTATGCTCAAAAGAGGACCATTTTCTTTCATTTCTTATGAACTAGTACAAGAATCTAAAGGAGTTATTTTCAGTGCTAAAATTGCGTCCTTTTTTTTTTTTTTTTTTTTTTTTTTTTTACGGGCTTTGAGGGCCGTAAGAGGGTTGTTTTTACTTTACTTTTACGGGCTTTGAGGGCCGTAAAAAAGAATCTTAATTCTTCTCCATGTTCTTTATCCAGACTTTACTTGGAAAGGTTTTTAAAATAAGGGACCATACCTTCGACCATTAGTTACAAGTTTGAGTTCTAAATCATGTCTTCTTTTCTCGACGTCGTCGGCCGTCTTCATTCCAGGGTGAAGTGCGTCGTCTTCTGATAAATACAATTCCATTTCCGGGTATTGAAGTTCAATGCGGTTCATGAAGGTGTTCTTGAGGGTTTCAAATCGAAAATCAAGTCGTTCAAGCAAAGAAGGGAGATTGTTGGGTTTGTCTTCCTGTTCAATCTTGTCCTTGTAAGCCTGTTGCTGATTGATTGCGATCTGATAAAGAGCAGGGTTGCTCTCTTCGTTGAAGTCGTAGTCTTGTAGCATTCTGAGGATGGTTTCGTATTTGAAGAGGGTTTCATCCATGGTACGTTGACGTGCTTTTTCGAAGTAGAGTTTTGGAAGAAATGTAGAATCTCGTGTAGGCTGGCTTCTCTGTTGGTTGAGGGCTCTCTGCTCCTTCAGGTAGTAAGAGACGAGCAGGGAGAAGGGGAGATCTGACGGATTACGGGTCAGACTCGGGAAATGTCCGTATTTATGTAGTTCTTGTTCGGTGAAGTTCACTGTTCGGTCCAGTCGATTCTTGTGGGAGAGGTCAAAGAATTGGACCTGGCCTTTGCTGAAGGCGTATCTTGCTCCTTTGGTGAGGCTTTGGAGAAGATCCATGCTGGTAGTCCTATACTGATATAGGAAGTCGATGTATGCCCGGAATTGTTCCTGTTGTTTCGTCTTCTTGGCTGCGTCAGGTCCTTCTGCTGGCTGTTCAGGGGTCTGGTAGAGGACAAGCTGAGTGATGTTGTTTTCGAATTCTTTGATAAGGGTCCATTGTGCGATCAAAGCATCCATAGGGCCTGGTCCTCCTGTCAGTTCCAAAGATTTAGCGATGCGTCCGTCCTTGATGCGGTTCTCCAAGTTTTGAACAACAGAACGTACTTTGGGTGCAATTCTGTGTACAAGTGAGATGTCGGGTTGAATTGCCTGCTGTCGTGTTTTAAGAAAAACACACAGATTTCGGAGATTCTGAAGATAAAAGACAATCTTCTGTTTCTCCTTGAGGTGTTCTGCGAGTTTCTGGAGTCCTGGTGTGATGATCCAGTGAGGTGGAGCCTTCTTTGCGGTCTTGCCCATAGGGTAGGCTTCCTCTATTTGTTGTTCGATGTGGTATGCTTCTTCCAAGTATTTGATGAGAGGCTTCCTGACGAGATGGCTGTAGGTTTCATCAGGATATTTGTTGATGTTCTGTTCCTCTTTTTGGAAGAATTTTAGATGGTCGTTGTTCAGGAATTGAAGAATAAGATGACTGGTTGAGACGTCCTTGGGGACAAAACCAAGTTTGGTAATGTCAGCCTCACAGTCAATAAGAAGTGAGACCACATGGCACACTTCTTCTAGCTTCTGGTCGCAGAAAGTCCGAATTTCTTTGAAGGTCTCTGCGTATTCTGAGTCCTGATTCTCCGAATACACGGAAGGCCAAGCATCAAGACTTTCCTTGCTTGCGTTTAGGTGTTGTTTAGCAAGCCTGATGGTGAAGATTCTCTTCTCGGCGAGTTGTAGGATGTTTTTGTTTTCGTCCTTCAGGTTGGTGGTGATGGCGTAGGGGTCATTCGAAGAGGGTTGGATCACGTTTTCAAGATTCTCTCCTGTGAGTTGTAGGAAGAGAGAAGTGATGAATCCGTGTTTGCGGTACAGAAGAAAGATGGGGCTGTTGGTGTCGATCCTTTCTTTGTCCTGTTGCAGCGATTTCCAAAAGTCTTGGAATTCCTTTTTCTTCTTGAAGGTCGGGCAGTTAACGATGAGATGGTCTTGTTCACAATGGAAACAACAAGGTTGCGGGGGGATCTGGTGAGATCGCAGTTTTGATGGATGAGGTCTGCCCCGATGGCCTTTTGCTCCTTTGTGATGATGAGGATGTCCCTGATGGTGATGGGATCTGGTGTTCTGATGGCGTTCCAGGTTGGCGGGGCGCTCTCGTCCTTGTTGAGATGTTGCGGAAGGTGCGGAAGCGTCTAGCCGTCTAACCTTAGTTTCTGTCTCGTTCGGGGTCTTAGAGTTGCGGGATGGGATGTTGTTCTCTAAACCCACTCCTTGCGAGTGATTAGGATATGCATCCTGTAGACTTCCTTGGAGGTTTCCGGGTGTCATGGAAGTATGTTCCTCTCGAGGTTGTCCGCTGGACCTATCCTGGGTCTTATTCATGATCACTCAGAGCAAGTAGGGTGGAAAGGGGATTAGGAAACTTTTTGCAAAAGAGAACAGAAACAACTTATTTAGCTAAAATTCTACAAGTTTTCTTTTTCTGGAAAAGAAAGAAGAAGAGTATTAAAAGGTTGTCTTTGGGAATAACAAGCCTCAGCCTGTCATTGCACGAAAAACAGCTTTGTGGTAAAGCCTTATTCTAATACTCTCTAAGGTCTTAATCTACAATTTCTGATATCTGATTTTTTCAATAGCGGATTCGGATTTCGGGAATGAAGAATCTTTTTCCAATATGATCTTGGGGTCTTAAAGGAAAAAGATCAGGTCTGTCTCAGAAAGTATGAAGCATACCAGTCTGAGAATGCACATATAGAAGCAAGAGCTTATACATGAGCATAGGCCAAGGAGCACTAATCTCCTCGTCCTCTTACCTAAGAAATGCTAAGGGCTCTGATCTCCTAAACATAAAAAAGGTGAAGGGTTGTCTACGGGCACAGGAGCTCTGAATCTCCCCCCAAAAGTTAAGAAGAAGGCTAGTCCTTGGTCTTAACCCGAATAGCTACAGGGAACTATCCGTAAGTACGGGAAAACTGAGTGAAAAAGACTTTCGTCTCTCCCACCTAGTTGGTCTAAGGATTGGAGCAATCCCTAGTGCTAAAAGTTTTTCTTCTAGCAACCTCCCCAGGGATAAGTTAACGTCTTAACCCTCCCCAGTACCTCAAGAGCTTCAGGATTCTTCTTTGAAACACAAAGTCTGATCTTCCTTAGTTTAAGATTTCCTTTTAATGCAGTGAAGGAGATAATCTTTTTCTTTATCCTAGGATCAGGAAGGTTAGGAAAAACTTAGACTCAGAGTGATTAAATTTCATCCACTTTTCAGTGTCCCTTTAACCCTTGAGTATTTGGTTTTACAGGATTTCTCCTAACTAAGTCTCTCTCTGGTTTTCCTGGGCTTTTGGATAAGGAAAAGAAAATCCCCATTAAGGTCTTTTCAGGTGTTTACTAATTTTCTTAAAGAATTTCTTCCTTCGTGTTTCTAGGAATTACTCCCTATTCTTGCAGGTTGTGTCTAAAAAGTTGTCTTAGTTGTCTTGGTGTCTAGTGTCTAAAAGAGGATTTAAAAAGTCTAAAACTACGAGTCTATAAGTATCTATAGTTTCTTGCTTTACCTATGATAATCTTATAGTAGATGGAAAAACTCATAGTAATGGTATCGATATCTCTCTCAGCGAAGCTTGGAATCTACCGAAAGGTTCACCTACTAGGAGAATCTAAAGATAGGAGAAACTTTGTCTCCCTTCTTCGAGGTGAAGAAGAGATTAGGTCTGGGATCTCGACTACTTTGTGATAAATCCTAGCGACAGGCAGAAAAGATGGAATGGGTGTCTAATGGTCTTAATGTTGTCTAGAAGAATGAAAGCTAAGTGTGCATAGGAACATATCAATAATGCCCCAAGATGAAAATAAGAGAGTGATAGAGACGGAACAGACAAGAAAGAAAGGGATCCCCAATGCAGTACGTATATGTCCCTCATGCCTAGCCTTCCCAGGGTGCGCAATGTGTCTAAGAAAGGTGTAGTCCAGAAATACTACGTTCAGAGTGGAGAGAGAGTGAAACCTTTCCCATAAATTCTTCGCTTTTTTGGCAAGAACACTTAGGGGAGGAAAGAGAAAATGAATCCTCTTTCCTACTTGAAGGATAGGGAACCTTCAAAAACCTTCAAGAATTTCTTCAAGAGAGGTAGAAACACATGTTTTTGAGGGAACATCTTCAGTTTTTGCAAACGTCAGACAGTTTTTCAGAACCTCCATGGTCCCTGTTTCTCATGAGTCCAATCTTGCTGATTTTTATGCTTTATGAGTAAGAATTCATGCTTGGGAACATCTTCTGTTTTTCCATGATTGCTCATTTCTAAACTTCAGACAGTATTTCAAAACCTGGCATGAACCCTAGGCTCACTCGGCGTCTAATCTGTTTTAACTTCCCCTCTCCATCGTTTCCTTTGGAAAGAAGAAGCTACACCAGAACTATTTTCACGAACACAACATGGTTTTTTCCATGATAAGGGGCAAGGATGTTAAAGAATGCCTTCCTTTCACGTGTCCGATTTTTCCCTAAGACTTCTAAAAGAGATATCCATCCGTACAAAGAGTGTCTCACTTCTTTAGGAAAGACTACTCCCTAAAGAGGTGTCTATGTCTATGTCTATGGGCCATACTCTAATGAGGTCTTTAAGAAGTAATACCTAACGTCTTAGAAACTACTCTTGAAATAACCTCCCCTACCTCTAATCTAAAAAGGTTCTCCCAAAAAATACCGTCCAGTTCTTGTGTAAGATGCTGGGTTCTTCTCTGAAAGAGACACCTTTTCTTCTCCTGAAATCCGCGTATGAAAAAGGCGAGCAAAATCCTACTTTGTTTTTGATCTTTGTAGACTCTCTTTTCTATGGAATGTCCCGTTTCTAGGAAACCTATTATGGACTCGTTCCAAAAGAGGGTCTGATTAACCTACCTATCTCTCTAATTTCTTTTAATTCTAGTACTTGCCTTGTATTAATCCTCACAACCGGGTACTTCTTCTTACTCTGTATGAAATCTCTTCAACTTTTTCAGCAAAGATCAGTAAGTTTCTTTAGGGATTAGCTTATTTTACTTATTCAGTTTTTATCCTTAGGTCTTCATGTTCCTGGTCTTTCTCAATAACTACTGGCGAGTCTCAAACATGTACGCCCTCTCATCACTGAGTCCAATCAAGAACATGAGGATTTTCAGGAGTTTTTCCTACTTTCTGAACTTCTAAGCTGTTCCTTATTGATCCTTTCTGGTCTTTGTAGGAATTTTCACAAGGTCTCAAAGATTTAGCTTGTTACTTAAAGTATCTCGATGACTGCTCTATTGTACAAGTGAACCAGCTTAATTTAAGAGTTCCAAGAGTTCTCAAAAATCAGGCCTGTTACTTGAAGTATCTCGACGTCACATTGTACGGCAATCCAGCCTCATCTATGAGTCCTTGCTATATTCCTTTATCTGAATAAGCCTACAAGTTTCAGGAATAAGTTTTTCTGCGGGGTGATGATTGTCTATACCTAGCTTTTCCTAAAATCTTTTGAAAGAATACCTACTGTAAAGACTCATAACTATCTAAACATTCTAAAAGATCAAAAACAGTCCTTATTCTAAAATCTAAAAAGGGTTGAGTCTTACTTGGACAAACATTTCCTTATGTCTCTGTAGGTGGTGTAGAGACCATAAGATGTCTTAGTCTAGAGAAAAGTGACATACTGCTAGGCAGTCTTACTTACATGTCTCGATCTCTAGGTTCCTGGGGTGTACGCCAATGTCTGATAGGACTGAAACAAACTTCAAATGTCACTCGGTTAATTGTCATGATACCAAATTTTAATCATCCTTTTTCATGCTTCTTTTCCCATTGCTTTAGGTGTTGTAGCTATTTTGAAAATAAAGGTTCATAACTCAAGTGTACTCAAATCATGATCATTTAGTGCAAAAAGAGAGAAAGTTTACAGTTGATAGAGATAGAAACAGAGATGGAGTGTGTTTTTCAAGTCAGTTTGTCTAGATTGGCTTTTCAAGGAAAGTTTTCAAAATCGAAGTCTTCTTGCTGCAGGGAGTTTTCTTCTTTTTGGAGTTCTGCCTTGAAAAGTCTCGGGGTCGTAGGCCACTGCTTCTGCCTGGCAATCTTCTATTCCAGAGTCTTCTTCGTCTGATGGAGGTGGAGAAATTCCAGGTGAAGTGTAGGGGCTGATGCTGTCGGTGTTCGGTGTTAGTGGTAACTGTACTGCCAGAGGTGTTGATTGGTCTTCAGTTCTTCTTGCAGATGGTGGGGTGAATGATACAGGATGTAGAAAGTAGGATGATGGGAGAAAGAAAGGCACAAGCGGTGTGTCCCTTCTTTCTGTTTCTACAGGTTGCACCAAGAACTTGAGGAGTGGTTCCAATTGGTGTGTCTTCATGAGTGCCATGCCTCCTAAGGCTTGTTTCAATGCGGGGATTTTGAAGAGTCTGTAGATTTCGGGTGCTCGGTGATCCACAAGAATGTCTTTGTTCAAGTCCAGAAATGCGAGGACCAGAAAGTAGAGTCTTCTGAAGCGGAAAGTGTTCCTTTGTGCATCTTCTTCGCTCAATCCGGGTATTGATCTGATGATTCCGAGCATGAAGGTGGAAACCCTGTACATGCTGTTTTCATCGAAGCTGGGGTTCTTGAGTGCTTCAGCTCTTTTGGCTTGGTTCATCAGGGCGGTGTAATGATTCCAAGGTAAAGAGGAGATGGTGAAGCTGGCTTGCATAGCATTCACTGCAGGTTGAAGAGATGAGATGGTGTTGACTACCGAGTTGTTGTAGTAGTCGCTGATTGCAAATGTTCCGTTTGGCATGAAATATTTGCATTGGCAAAACTGTTTCTCAGCACAAGGTGATGGTCCTTGGTGACAATTCAGATTTGCAGAGTTCAGTTGTTTGGTGATGTAGGTCATCAAATCGGTGATGTCGAGGACGGAGGTACCCAGAGCTTCTTCCAGCTTATCATTGCAAATAATAAGCCTTGGATTCTGGGGGTCATAAAAATGACCGTTATCGATGATCGCGTAGATGGCTTGGATGAGTTGAAAGCAGGTGGTTTCAGAGGTGTCCTCTCTGAAACATTGCGGCAATCTGAGTGCTAGATAGCGTCTCAGTGGAGATCCTTCTTTAAACTGAACTACTTTGAAATAGTCTCTTCCCAGTTCTCGGAAGAATCTCTTATGCCTGAAGGAGAAGATCTTCTTGAGGTTGATGAATTTTCCATTTTCGTCTTCTTCTCGGAAGTAGGCTTCCAGTAGCACATCTTTTTGGAAGGTGTAGATGTGCATTGCAAGAAAGTAATGGAAACTTTGATGCATGAAGGTGAAAGGGCATTTTGGTCTATTGTTCAGGGCCTCTTTCACTGCAGGAAGTTGTAGATTTTCGAAGGTGGCGATGAATTTTCCTAGTTGAATCTGAAGAGTTAAAGTTGTCGTCTTCTTCTTTTCTTCTTCTTGGAGGATTTTGTTGAAGGAGTGATGAATTTGACGATATGGACATCTTTTTTCAGATTGTAGTTCCACGCCTGACTGGATACCCAGCTTAACCATAGGTCCAAAGGTGTAGCCTATGCTTGAAGTAAGGGTAGACCGAGCTTCAGGTGTGTCACCAACAACCTGCTTGATGTGAGACTGTAAGTCTCTCACCAAGGTCAATCTGTCCGGCTCTTCTGATGGTTTGCGGATTTCTTCCCAAATGTTGTTGAAGTTGGACATCTTCTTCTTTTTTGGTGGTGTTGTGGTGTCTTCTTGTTTTGATTCCAGAATGGTTATTCGAGTCCTTAACCATTTGTTTTTATAGCCAATTTTCCTTTTTGTTTTTCCTTTTTCCGTTTTCGTTTTTGTTTGACAATTTCTTACCTGGCCAATCTTTTTGTGGTAAGAAAGAGAGAGAGAAAAAGGAAGAGAGAGAAAGAAAGGAGAAATTGTGGAAGAAAGAGATGTCTATCATACTTTACCGTTTTTGCGCATATTTTACATTTTAAGATAGAATATGTAAGAGTTATTCGTAAGTATGAATTATCTTCATAACTTAGTCGTATCTTTTACTTTTTCATCTTAAGATGTTCTTAGATAAGACAAGAAAGCGATTTCTTCAACAAAAGCGTCATTACTTTTTTACGTATTTTCCTCTTAGTTTTCTAGTTAAAAAATGTAAAGCTTTTCTTGTTGATTAAAACGAATTCTTTATGTCTTTTCCAAGTGTTTGTTTTCTTTCTGTAAAATTTCGTTTCCCTTGGCGTTACATTTTCTCATTTTTCCTTAGCATTTTTATTTTCTACTTTTTCTAATCTATGGGTGGGGACAGGTGACGGATTTTTGACCATTTATAAAGGGTCGTTCCTACCTTAACCTATTCATTTCTTATTTGAGATTCTACCAGATACATTCATCATGGGAGACGATCTCAGCAAAGAACGAAGAATCACCCTAACTTCTTGTCTAGGAGGAGAGAAAGAAGAAGAAGAAGAAGAGTATGACGTATGTGGATGTGGCTATCCAAATGGTCATCCTCCTCGAAATCCTCTTGATCTTAGAGACCTAACTGCTAGCTCTTTGGACAGTAGAAGACTGGAAAGAGTTAATGCTATGGATCTGGACCCACCGTTTCTGGTTCAGAAAAGGATCATGGTCGAGATCTTACTATCTGCCTACAACAGCTTGTGCAACAGAGTGAATGTTCCTTTTTCAGAGGAACCTCTGTTCGAGAAGCTGGAGCTACTTATCACTACTCAAAGGATGGAACTTCTGAGCCTGGAGACAAGCACCCTGAGGCCCTTGACTCCCAAGCCTGCAGAAACTCAAGATTCGATCATCTCAACCAACCCTGGGGGTATGGCATTGCCTGGCCATATTCTTCCCATGGAAGTTCGAGCGCAAATACATTGAGGAGAATTCCATCCCTTCCTTATTCTAATGTTAGACGGATTCAATAAATCTACTGACAGACCGAATAAAACTACGCCTAAACATTACTTTCTAATGTGTTTGATTTCTTTATAAGGTTTTGGGTTTTTCCTACATATTCGTAATTTTCCTTTCTTAGTCTAGTATGATAGTCCTAATTTTTTGTCACAAGCATTTTTTATAAAAGTTTTTCATACTGTACTCTTCTTTTCGATAATGCAATATGTCTTTTTCAGTTTGTTTCTGAATTTCTAAATGCGTTATGGAATGTCTGAGTATTTCTGAAGAATTTTTATAGTATTTTACTTGTAAGTCTTGCTAGAGATTTCCTTTTTATTAGATGGATTTCTTTCTTTTTCAATTATCTCGAACTCATTTTTTGTTATTTTCCTTCATGAAAACTTTTTATGACAAATTCCTTAAAGTCAAGCTTGTTACTTAAAAGTATCTCGATGACTACTCTATGTATAGTGGACCAGCTTAATTTAAAGGGTTCCCGAAAGTTCCCAAGAAGTCAAGCTTGTTACTAAAAAGTATCTCGACGCCACGTATACGGCAGTCCAGCTTTACTTTTAAGAATATGTCGAAGTATTCGTCAAGAAAGTAACTAAATGTGTTCAAGAAGTTGTTGACAAAGAATGTGAGATCATCTTTTATAAAAAGTTACTTCTAGTAAAACAACTCAATAAATATAAATCCTTTCCATCTATATTGGTAACTTATTTAATTTTTAGAATTTCTGTGAGTTAAACATTGATTTCTTCTTATCGATTTCTCCATTTATCCTTAGTGAACAACAAAAGATGAGTCTCAAACATGTACACCTGTTTGTTGCTCGGATAAACTTTAAAATGTCAAAGGGTTCAGGAAATACAGATCAACAAGTTTCTTATGAGTTTTAGCCTGTTACATTAAAGTAT
>Ga0214197_1000462_pt1 | contig 10181 bp, 20 predicted proteins | sample TroBogEpilimnion_16_FD_153035 | JGI IMG/M metagenome (GOLD analysis project Ga0214197, IMG submission 153035) | Freshwater microbial communities from Trout Bog Lake, WI - 09SEP2008 epilimnion | ecosystem: Environmental > Aquatic > Freshwater > Lake > Epilimnion/Euphotic zone | place: Trout Bog... | reverse complement strand
AAGATGGCGAAGAAATGAGTGACGCAGCCCTCCAGGATTTGACCGAAAAAAATCCTAATTTGTTACACGCTAAAATTAACGATGCACTTTACTAAGGAGCTACACGCATGAAAACATTAGATAGCAACGAACGCAACGAGTTAGCAGAAAAAATCGCTAATAGATGGACAGACACCGCAGACATGAAAGAAGTATTGAGCTATTATTACAATGCTCAAATGGAATATTTAAGCGATTTATCCGATGATGAATTACTAGACCTTGCACAAGAGGAGATTAACAAATGAAACACGATATATTTTTTAATACTAAAGATGAGCTATTGACTTGGTTAGATGAGAACTTCCCCGATGCAGTCGTCGCACATGTGGCAAGCAACGGAGCAACCTATTCAACGCATGATTGCGAACTCGTCACAGAAGGATTACACTTAACTCTGCACTTTAGTGCTAACAAAGGAGAATGACATGACCGATAGATATTACGAACCCGAAGACGGAGACGACCCCGAAGTGTTCGACGAAGCCGTCGCCATCTATGCTAACGAACTCTTTCAAGACGAATGCAACCCGATGGAGAATTGGAACGAGGGAATCATCGAGATTGGTTTAGATGATTCAGACTATCCGACACCTTCCCACGCACCTATGGAGATTGTTCAAAAGGTGATAGACTATTGGCATGAGAGAGCAATACATAGAGCAACTTGTTTCTACGAAAACCACCCCGAGGCACTTTATGACTAATTTACAAGACCAAATGACATCAGGCGAGGCAGAACTCATGTGGAATGAGTTTTGCTATCACAACACGCTATGCGATTCAGTCGCTTTTATGCTAAAATATGGACGTGATAAAGTAATCAACGATATTGTTGATATGTACGAATCTGCAGAGGCGACAAATGACTGAAAACTTAATTAAGCAACTACGTGCATACGCAGAGAAAGACGAATACGTCGTTACACGCAACCTATTACTACGTGCAGCCGACGCACTCGAAGCCCAGGAAGATAACCGCAAAGCCTTATGGAATAAGGTTCTAAACGATAGTCAGAACTTTTTAGATGCAGAACGCTATCGTTGGCTTCGTGATGGTTCGTGGGATGTACCACAAGAAGAGATAGCACCTGCCATTGTGATGTGTGATGGTAAGATGACTACGCACGTGTGGCTCACAGGCGATCATGTAGATCAAGCCGTTGATTCATGGATGACTAAAGAATTTAAACGTAAAGAGGTGAAAGAATGAGTGACATTACAGTTAAGATAGATTTAGGAGTATGGCTAAATAGTAAAGGTCAAGTGCTTCTCTATGTTGGTGAGCACCCCGAAGCAGAAGAGACATTTTCATTACTAGATTTAGTAAGGATGGAAATCAATTCGCATAAGGTACTAGGTACGGATGCACTTGATAGAGATGAGGCTAAGAAGTTTGTCAAGCTCAAGAAGGTATTGACACAATGCTTAGACCATCTTAATCGTGAGCTTGGTAGTGCTAAGTAAATATTGGGTTTATGATGAGGAAGGTCTCATGCTTAGATGGTTTTATACTAAGGCTGAGGCTCTCGCATTCGTTGGCTCTAACGCATGGACTATTGAACTAAAGAAAGCACCGAAGTTTATATTTGAGGAGGCACTATTTTGAAATTTAACAATGCAGAATCTATTTTGATTATCATATTATGCTTAACTAGCTTAGTAGATACTATTTTTAACGTATTAACTTATATCAGAGGATAACATGACAGACGCAGAATTAAAAGCATTACTAAATCGTGGTGGTATTGGTGAAACTCTATATGAAGGTGAGATTGGAGAAACTAATATGCCTACATGGAGAAAATTAGCAGAAGTATTTAAAGATTATTATGATTTACAAAGATATAATGAAGATAATGCCTGAAGATAATCGTGCGGCCACATATTCTCCTGAACAAATGGATTGTGAGTGGTTTCCGTGGGATTGTGATAATGTTTCAAGGGAAGCTCCTGGAGGCGATGAAGAAGAAGATGATGGGTAGGTATCAAAAGTCACAGAAAACGCCTAAAAAGCACCTTAAAATTGATTTAAATGGTACTATGGAGACACCATGAGATGTTATTGTTGTAACAACCTTCTGACTGATTATGAATCAACGATTAAATCAGTTAATAATAATGATTATTTAGATATGTGTCTAAAATGTCTAAAAACAGTAAAAGACGATATCCTATATAGAGATAGAGTAGATTTACTAAGTAGTAGTGATGTAGATGATTTAGACATCTATTTAGAAGATTTAGACTTTGATGATTATTAAGTATTATTATTGTTTTTATTATAATATTATAACTATGTAATAATGTAGTACTAAGTAGTAATATCGAGAAAGGTATTTTATGAATTATTTGTCTGTATGTAGTGGTGTCGAGGCTGCGACAGTAGCTTGGCATGGTTTAGGATTTAATCCATTAGCATTTTCAGAGATTGAACCTTTTCCTTCTGCAGTATTATCTAAGCATTATCCGAATGTCCCAAATCTGGGCGACATGACTAAATATAAGGAGTGGGATTTAAATGGAACAGTTGAACTTCTCGTTGGAGGAACCCCTTGTCAATCATTCTCAGTCGCAGGTCTCCGTAAAGGTATCGAAGACCCAAGAGGTAATCTTGCCCTCGTCTATTGTGGACTTCTTGACCACTTTAGACCCAAGTGGTTTGTTTGGGAGAACGTGCCAGGTGTCCTCAGTAGTAGCGGAGGACGGGATTTTGGTTCCTTCCTCGGGGCGGTGGCAGAACTCGGGTATGGGTTCGCATACAGAGTTCTTGACGCTCAACACTTCGGAGTTCCCAAAAGACGACGTAGAGTCTTCGTTGTCGGATGTCTTGGAGGTTGGGAACCTGCCTCAAAAGTTCTATTTGACACCGATTGCTTGTCAGGGAATCATAAGAAGAGCAGAAAAGAGAAACAAGGAGCTACCTCCCTTATTGAAAGGGGCATTGCATATGGTGGCTCAGACCCAACTTGCTCCGACACAGTCACAAGAAAGTGGCACAAAGGCTCAGGAGGCCCAAGCGGAAATGAGTGTAAACTTTTTGTAGCAGAGTCTTATGTTTATGAAACACATCCTGCTGATAGTCGTGTTAAAGAGATGGGTGATGTTTGTCAGACAGTTACAAGTCGGTGGGGTACAGGCGGTGGTAATACTCCGTTGGTGCAACAGGCTTATAGCATTCGTGAAGATGCTAAGGCGAATAACTTTAGTGCGACTCCTTTACAAGTATCTACGGCATTAAAGGCTCTGCAGCCTAGCGTTCAATCACACCACGCACAGACCTTTATTGCTGAGGCTATTCCTATCAACGACAAGGCAACTCGTCATAGTGGTGGTGGGGATACACGGAAGAATGATGGAGCAGGTAATGGGCTTGGTGTCGGTAAAGAAGGAGACCCTAGCCCTACATTAACTCGTGGTGATAAACACGCAGTATTCCATGATATGAAGGTTCGTAAGCTAACTCCTAAAGAGTGTGAACGATTGCAAGGCTTCCCAGATGATTACACAAACATCGAATGGAGAGGGAAGGAAGAAGCCCCTGATGGACATCGTTACAAAGCTATGGGAAACTCTATGGCGGTTCCTGTAATGAAATGGATTGGAGAAAGAATAGCGAATGTCGAACTTTATTAAACATATTCCATGCGAAAAGTGTGGCTCATCAGACGCTAATGCGTTGTTTGATGATAACCATACTTACTGCTACGGATGCCTGACTTATGTTGCAGGCGATGGAGAAGTAGTTAAAGGAAAGAAAGAATCAAGACCTATGTTAGAAATTAAAGGCGAAGTAAAGTCAATTAGCGAACGAGGAATCACTCGTGATACTTGTCAGCACTTCGGTGTGACGCAAGACGCTACAACGCAATACTATCCTTATGCGAATGAGGATGGCGTTATTGTAGCGACTAAGAATCGTATCGTGGAAGGTAAGTTATTTGGTATCACAGGACAATGGAAAGACACGACTCTGTTCGGTCAGCAGTTGTTCGCTAAAGGTGGTAAGACTGTAACGCTTCACGAGGGTGAGCTAGATGCTCTAGCAGGCTTTCAGATGAGTGGTAGCAAGTACGCTAACGTCTCAGTACGTAATGGTGCTCAAGCTGCTCTAAAAGATGTTAAAGCGAACTATGAATGGTTATCTACATTCGACAATATTTACATCTGTTTTGATGCAGACGAGCCAGGACGCAAGGCTGCGAATGAGGTTGCTGAAATATTAGGCAACAAATGTAAGATTGTTAAACACGCAAGTGGCTTCAAAGATGCTTGTGATTACTTGGCAGTTGGCAAAGGTGCTGAATACATCAAGCAATGGTGGGCTGCAGAGCAGTGGACTCCTGATGGAATCATCGCAGGCTCTACGCTATGGGAAGAAGTTAATCGACCTGTGGAGAAGTCTTCGGCTATGTATCCGTGGGCAGGTGTTAATGAACTTACCTACGGCATACGCTCTGCGGAACTTATTACAGTTTGTGCAGGCTCAGGGTTAGGTAAGTCACAATTCTTGCGTGAGGTTCTATGGCACTTGATTAAGACTACTGACTCCAACATTGGCTTAATGTTTATGGAAGAATCAGTGCGTAAGACAGCACGAAGCATTATGTCTTTGCACCTGAATAAGCCACTGCACTTACCTGATACACTCGTTAGCCCTGAAGAGTTAAAGCAATCCTTTGATGCTACGATGGGAACAGATAGGCTCTTCTTGTGGGATAACTTTGGCTCTACTGATATTGACAACGTGGTAAATCGTATTCGCTACTTCGCTAAGGCAGCCGACTGCAAATACATCTTCTTAGACCATATCTCGATGATTATTTCTGCACAGTCTAATGGTGATGAGCGTAAGGCGATTGATGAGTTGATGACTAAGTTACGTATGTTAGTGCAAGAAACTGGAGTATGCCTTATTGCTGTATCACACCTTAAGCGTCCAGAAAGTAAAGGCCATGAAGAGGGTGCAGCAACATCATTGTCTCAGTTGAGAGGCTCTGCAAGTATTGCTCAGCTATCTGACATCGTGATTGGATTGGTTCGTAATGCACAGCATGAAGACCCTATCGAGCGTAATACCACACGAGTTAGTATTCTAAAGAATCGTTTCAGTGGGTTAACCAGTCCTCACTGTGCGTCACTGCTTTACAACAAAGATACTGGTCGTATGTTAGAGATTCAGGAGGAACTATAATGGAACTATATAAATTGAAGAAAGGTGATTGGTTTAAAATCACTGATAAAGAATTAAAAGTACCTGTAGCACATGATGCTGTAGACCTTGATGAGAAGTATTGGTTTGGACACATTGATGGAATGTATAGTTACTGCAAAGATAAAGACGGACAGTTATGTCACTTTGCGGCTTGGACAGAAGTGGAGAAAGTATGACTAAAAATGTATACAAATATCGGACAACGATGACCTATGTTTGCATGCTTTTTTCTTTAAATTTCATGTATTTACAAGCGTTTTTCAAAGAGGTCGCCTTTTATGAACATACGATTTTATAAGGCTCCGTGGTTTAAAGGCGAGCCACTACAGTGGAATTCGCCACGCTTTAATGGTGGTGACATGTACTATGTGTACCGATTCGGCCCAATACTATTACAGGTGAGAAAATGAACGCAAATGAACTAGCTGATGAGTTAATGAAATTTTATAACTTAGAAGAAAACACAGCACCAATTCAGATATATGACTTAGCAGCCACAATGCTACGCCAACAACAATCTGAAATAGAGTATTGGAAAGAAATGTTTGATAAAGCAATGAAAGCACAAGAAAAATGAGAGACGGTGGAAAAGGCGATAAGAAAAGACCTGTTTTTAATCAAGAACAGTTTGAAGCTAATTGGGAAAATATCTTTGGTAAAAAGCACAAGCCTGTAGTTGAGGAAGTGGATGAAGGTGTCTATCTAATAACTGCAAAGTTTGGTAAAGATGAACCGACTGATAGCAAGTAGTGGTTTCTTAGCAGGTATTTTTGTTATTATGATGATGCAACAGTGGTATAATAACAATATAGGTGACGATAGGTGCTATGAGACTTTTCAGTATGAAGCATTCTACTCTGTGAATCATGGAATAGAATATTGTTTTTATCGTAAGAGAGAATACCCATACTCAATTAAGGGTGGGGTCATAGGAGTTAAATGAAGACGTTAGTATTAGACATCGAGACCAACTTAGCACACGATACAATTTGGTGCTGTGTAACTCTACATCGAGAGACTAATGACATTACTGTATGGCGTTCTGCACAAGGCTTAAAGGAATATTTAAACAATGCTACATCTATCATTTTCCACAATGGACTTTCTTTTGATGCTCCTTTGCTTAATCGCTTATGGGGAACACAAATCAGGAAATCCCAATGCCAAGATACTCTTTTGCTTTCTCGCCTTTCTGATTCTGCTAGAGATGGTGGGCATTCCTTAGAAGCCTGGGGTAAGACTTTAGGTTTTGAGAAGATTGACTTCTCAGACTATGATGGTGGATTGACTGAAGAGATGGTAACGTATTGCATTCGAGATGTGGAGCTTACGTCTAAAGTTTATGACATCTTGGTCGATGAAGTTATTAAGAATAAGATTAGTCCTGAAGCTGTGAAATTGGAGTATGAAGTACAAGTTATCTTATCGGAGATGGAGCGTAATGGATTCAAACTCGATGTACCCTATGCACAGACGCTGCTCTGTCAGATTAAGACAGAGATGGCAGAGATTGAAGAGTCCCTCCAAGCCATATTTCCCCCAATTATTACGGAACGAGTCTCTGAAAAGACTGGGAAAAGGCTTAAGGACGATATTGAAGTATTTAATGTTGGGTCACGTCAGCAGATTGCAAAACGTCTTACGTCTAAGGGTTGGAAACCAACCAAGACTACGGAGAAGGGGCAAATTATTGTCGATGAAGCGGTACTTAATGAAGTATCACTTGTCGAAGCCAAGCCTATAGCACGTTATCTTACGTTACAAAAGAGAGAATCACAGTTAGATTCATGGTTAGAAAAACTAGGAGAGGATGGTAGAGTTCATGGTAAAGTCATTGGTTTTGGTGCTGTTACTGGTAGAGCTACTCACTCTAGCCCTAATATGGCACAAGTCCCTGCGACTAGGGCAGTGTTGGGAACAGAGTTTCGGTCATGCTGGACGGTTGAAAGCGGAAACGTATTGGTGGGTGTCGATCTTAGCGGTATTGAGCTTCGATGCTTTGCTCATTACCTTAATGATCAGGAATATATAGATGAAACAGTTAACGGTGATGTCCACACGAGAAATCAGCAGGCGTTCGGGGTTGAGACCAGAGACCTTGCGAAGACTGTCCTTTATGCGACTTTGTACGGAGCTTCCGCAACCAAGATCGGTAAAGTTATTGGTGATACTCCGAAGCGTGGAGCCGAGATTATTGGCAATTTCAGTAAAGCAATACCAGCGTATGCTAAGCTTAAAGCCAAAGTTGAGAGGTTTGCTGAAAAAGGAACACTACCTGGGCTTGGCGGTTATCAGCTTAAGGTCAGGTCGAGTCATTCGTCGCTTAACACGTTACTTCAAAGTGCAGGGGCTATCATCAGTAAACAGTGGCTTGTTCAAATCACAAAGAACCTTCGAGCCAAAAAGATTCCGTACAAGCTTGTCGCATGGGTTCACGACGAAGTTCAACTCGAAACTCCTCGTGAATACGGAGATATTGTAGGGAAAGTGGTTGTTCACTCTGCTGCTGAGGCAGGTGAAATATTGCAGTTCCGTTGTCCAGTCGGGGCTGAATATGGTGTGGCAGAAAACTGGGCAGGAAGCCACTAATTGTGGTATAATAGTAGTTCGCAGTTAACTAAATTAAGAGGAATCAACATTATGAGTACAGGTAAATCAGTAGCAGTTCAGGCAGATGTTTTTTGGGCATGTACACAAACTCCTAATCCTACTTCGGATAAAGAGCAGTACACCATTAACCTAGCGAACTTGTCAGATAAGGCAGTAAAAGCATTAGAAGAGTTAGGCATTACAGTTCACAGCAATGCAGAGAAGCGTCCTGATGAAGGTCAATACATTACTTGTAAGAGTAACTACAAGATTGATGCTTTTGATGTCGATGGAAAAACAATCTCTACAGATAAGAAGATTGGTAATGGCACTAAAGCCACTGCAATCGTGTCTTCTTATGAGTGGACTTACCGTGGTAAAAAAGGTGTTAGCCCTTCGTTGAAAAAGTTGACAATCACTAATCTGATTGAATACAAAGGTGCTAATGTAGAAGAACTGGACGACGTTCTCTAATGGCTCACATCCTTATTGATGGCGATATCATCGGATACCGAATCGGTTTCTCGACTGAAGAGGAAAACGAGAAAATCGTCATCTCTAGGGTTGCGACATTTATTGAAACAATGCTTTGGGAGGATCTCGAAGCTGAGACCTACCAAGGCTACTTAACTGGTAAAGAGAACTTCCGTTATGACATCGCAAGAACTGCTCCGTATAAGGGAAATCGCACTGCTCCTAAGCCTAAGCACCTCCAGCTTATTCGAGACTATCTTGTCTCTGCCTGGGACTTCCAAGTCTCTGTCGGGCAAGAAGCGGATGATTCGATTGCGATAGAACACACGGCAAGAAACCATGAGAGCATCATTGCTAGTATTGATAAAGACTTCCTACAGCTTCGTGGTAATCATTGGAACTTTGTCAAGAAAGAAATGACTTTTGTAACAGAAGAAGAAGCAATTAAAAACTTTTATAGACAGGTACTTACAGGTGACAGAGTTGATAACATCATTGGCCTCAAAGGTATCGGCCCTGTTAAGGCTGACAAAATCCTCTCCGAACGTGATAGTGCAGCAGAAATGTATACTGCTTGTGTCGAAGCTTACAACGGAGAAGAAGAACGAGTCATTGAAAACTGCAGATTGCTATGGCTTAGAAGAGAAGCCGACCAACTCTGGGAACCACCCACCAAAGGGTTATAAATGATTCTACTACTAACTAACCACGGTCACTCAGACGAAAGGTTTAATGAATATGTTCAACGAGCTTCTCAGTTTTATGCTGAGCAATTATTCCCTAAACAACTTCTCAGACATATTGTGGTATCTATTAAGTTTAATAAGCATTTGGATGCTTTTGGATACAGTAGTATTGAGAAAAGAAACACAAAAGGAAAAGCTAGGGAATTCTTAATTGAGTTACATCCCTACATTACAGGTAAAGAAATCTTAAAAACACTTGCACACGAGTTTGTGCATGTTAAACAGTATGTATACGAGGAATTAAATGAAGAGCAAACACAATGGCAAGGTCAACCCTTCGATAGTGACGCAGTGGACTATTATGAATTGCCTTGGGAAATCGAAGCCTACGGAAGAGAAGCAGGGCTTTGGAATAACTTTGCTAAAAAAGAGTCTCTTTGGAATGTCCTTGAAGGTGTCAACAATCCTGACACCCCTGTCCAACCTGTTTCGATAGGCTGGAAAGATGAAGACAAGTTCAGCAAAGCAAAAAGGCCGACTGTTGCAGCAAGCAGTGAGGGACAAGATACTAGAAAAGTTTCCTCATCTGACGGACAGGGACGTAAGAAGCACGAGCATGGGAGCACAAGGGGAGGACGTACAACTCTCAGAGAGTGGCTTAAAAGCTTTTCCTTTCTCGATTGAATGTAAGAATTTAGCCAAGATAGCAGTATATAAGTTTTATGAGCAAGCAGAAACACATGGCGGTGCCGAACCATTAGTGGTAGTAAAACAAAATAGAAGTAAGCCACTAGCTATTGTAGACTTAGAACACTTTATAGATTTAGTAGCAGAAATAAATAATTTAAAGATATGGTTAGGTAAGCAGTTATTAGTAATTGAGAGCCAGGAAAAACAATTAAAGGAAAGCAAATGAAAAACAGATTTGACTTAGAGAATGACATTATGAATATTTGGGCTATTAAAGACCAAGTTTCAATGCTAAGATGGAGAATGTACGACCATCCTGAATTATTGTCCGAAGATGATGAACACAATTACATCATGGCTATTGAATACAATATTGATTTACATTGTTCAAAATTAATGGATACTTTCTGCCAAGTATTTGAACTTAACGAATACGCTAGTGCTGAAGTAAAAGAGATGAGAGCAGCTATCCTTCGTGGACATGAAGA
>Ga0214197_1000448_pt1 | contig 10460 bp, 16 predicted proteins | sample TroBogEpilimnion_16_FD_153035 | JGI IMG/M metagenome (GOLD analysis project Ga0214197, IMG submission 153035) | Freshwater microbial communities from Trout Bog Lake, WI - 09SEP2008 epilimnion | ecosystem: Environmental > Aquatic > Freshwater > Lake > Epilimnion/Euphotic zone | place: Trout Bog... | reverse complement strand
TGATCGCGTCCATGGCGCGCTGCCAGCGTTCATCCAGGATTTCGACATTGCGCAGTCCGAGGATGGCGTTCCTGTCGATCTTGCCTTCCTGGTCGACGCGGAAGGCGCGGTTGACCAGCAGGCGGATCGGCGCATTGGCATCGGCCGCCCATTCGTTGATGCATTCGTCAATAAGAGTCTTGGCGGTCTGCAGCTCGGGACCAAAAGACAGGTTGTCGGCGAGCCGCACCTCAACCTTCATCAGCCCATCAAAGGACAGGAAGGTGACGTTTCCCTTCTTCCCACCCTTGCGCGGAGCCTCATATTTCTCGACCAGAAGCGCCTGGAACGCGCCGATATCGTCGGCGGTGTGCCCCTTGAACCGGTCAATCTGGCCTGAGAGTTCCTCGGCGAAATAGATGATGGTCCGGACCAGTTGGTCCTCCATCAACCTTGCATCGGAAATCAGTTCCTTCGGCATCAGGCCGCCATCGGCGGAATGCATGTAAATCTTGCCATTGACCTCGACGGTTCCGGTGCCGAACGGGGCAAATTCGGGAATTTTATGGGCGGTGACGTGCATTTTGAGACCTTTCAACGTGTGTGGATGGAATTGCCCCGCCAAAGGCGGTCGGGGGGGTGAATGGTGGGTGACGTTGGCGGCGGCGACGGGCTGTCAGCCCAGGCAAGGGCGAAAGCGAAAACAACCAGCCCGGCAGCAATGAGGATCAGCGGCCATGTCATGATGGGTCCTCCTCGGTCAGAGGGAGTTGAGTGCCCAGGATCTCGGCGACCGGCAGAAGGGCCACCATCAGACGAAGCGGCGATTGCAGGGCCATTGACCCGGTCGACAGGGAGATCAGGCGGATGGCGATATCGTGGGCCAGATCCAGCACTCCCGCCGCGTCAGGCTGAGAGGGCTTCATCTGGTAGCGGATGATCGAGGCGAAATGAGCGGTTTCCTCGGCCATTCCCTCATCATCGGCCCGCTGGGCGGTGATTTTTGAGACGGCGAAGCGGACGGTCGCCTCGTCCCGGCGGCCGAACTGACGACCGATCTGGGCGTGGTTGGCCTCGGTCAGGGTAAAGACCAGCCACATGGCGATGTGTCGAGCCCGCGTCACCACGCTATTGCGGCGACGGCCTTCCAGATCGCCGTCCCGCAACAGATAGGCGTCCGAGACCACGCGCTTGATGAGGGGGATTGGCGGGGTCATTGCGCGATCCCCCGGCGGAAATAAAGGACGGCCGCCGCCAGGATAAGCAGCTGCTCGTTGACGGGTTTGTGTTTGGCGTTGGGATCGCCGTCGAGAACCTCCAGCGCGACGCTTTCGGCATGGCCGAGATCGAGTGAGACGACCGATACAAGGCGACCGATATCGACCATATCGGAACGGATGCTCACCACTTCCCCGGCGGTGGTCTGGACAACGCCGCGCCGGCCGTCGCCCCAGGTCACCGAGACGGTCCCGTGGATTTCCCGGCCAAAACCGTCTGCCAGCACCACGTCCTGGCCGATCCGCAAGGGGGCGCTCATGCCACGCCGCCCTGAGTGTCCGCCTTGGGAGCGGTCATTTTTACGACATTGGCGGGAAGATCGTTGCCGGCCATGGCGACCGGCGAGATCCGCGAGGCCTCCAGGACCTGGACATCGGCCTGGATAGCCAAAAGGATGCCGGCGATTTGAGTGACGGCCGGCGGTTCCATGGTCACGCCGGCGGCGCGGTATTTCAGGAAGTGCTCCGCAAGAGCACCGATGTTTTCACTGACCATCTTTACCTCCAATGCGGGAATTCGGGCATCCTGACCGGCAGGCCCGGTAGAATGTGATCCGTTGAGGATTGTGGGGTGACCAGGCGGCGCGCTGGTGGGTGTTGCACCGGTCGGCCGCCAGTTCGCCGACCGCAGGGCAATCAACCGTGACGGCCATAAAAGCCCCCCTGACCGACTGTTCAATGGCGCATAAATCACCGCCATATTTGTTGTTGATCGCGTTGCTGACGGCGGCCGAGGAATAGCCGAGTTGCTTGGCGATCACATTTTGGCTTTGCTGCATGCAGCCTTTCACCAGGACCTCGATCCAATCGGGCAGCTGGTCGCCCCAGGCGACATGGGCACGATCGAGCGCGTTCATGCGTCCACCTCCGGATGCCAGACGATCTGGCCCAGATTGGGGTCAAACACCGTCTGCATCCGCTGGACCTGCGGCGGCTTTGGGCCGGTGTTTTTAGCTTTGATAAAGCGATAGCAGGTTGCCTTGCTGCCTTTGCCCTTGGTCACCACAGCCAGATATCCAGCCAGGGCAAGATTGCGGCAATAGTCTCGGGCGTCAGCCTCTGCGACAGGGACATCATCGGTTGAAGAGACCATGGCAAGTTCACGCCAGCCGAAACCGGTCGGTAGCAGCTTCATGGTCCGCCACATTTGTTCACGGGCCAGACCCTGGGTCACGGTTTGGCCACCCTTGGTCACGCGAGGAGCCTCGACACCAACATCCTTGACCAGATTCCAGCCACCCCTTATGGAGGAAGGAATCCTCACAATGAAGCCGGCCGCCGCCAGCCCTATCAGGTAGGTTCTGACTGTGTCCGGGTGGATATCGGTCCGAGCGGCTAGCTCGGGAATGGTGAATCCTTCCCGAATGGCGCGGATGCCCTGCCATATTGCCTGGCGTCCGGTTGGCTTCTTGCTGGCCGCCAGCAGATGCACGGGTTTGCGACCAGCTGCCATCAGAAGACCCTCCCGGAAGGAGGGTTTCCCGTGAAGAATTCGCCACCCAACCTGGACCAATCGGCCATATCGAAGTTGGCCAGGTCAGCGGCGATCGCCTTTTCTCGGACGCGATCAAGGTTGACGCAAATCCGGCGTACCGATCCCCCGGACGCCACATGGAGCGACTCCAGAAGATCGTCCGCCACCTCGACGGAACGGCAATAAATCCTGACAAGATGCTTGGTATCGGCCAGCGAACCGGGCTGCGCAGGAACCCAGTCCAGCATTCGCCCGTGCACGCGTTCCCAGACCTTCAATTTCTGGGGTAACCGCTCCTCACCGATCAAAATGATGGTGCCCTGACTGCTCTCATAGATGTCGCGGATGACCTCAATCATGCTCTTGGAGATCAGAAAGTCAGCCTCATCGATAATCAGTGGGCGGCGAGATAAGGACAGTTCCTGCCCAATCTGATCGACCATATCGGGAATGGTCGGCGCCGGCTGAATGCCCATTTCCTGGAGAATCGACACACACAACTTTTTGCGGGTCCAAACCGATTTCATCTGGATCTGGAAGGCCCGATAATGGTTGCAAGCAAAGATGGCAGCATGGGTTTTGCCAAAGCCGGACGGGCCATAAAAGCAACCCATTCCAGGCAGGCCGTTCGGCCGGTCCCTGACCCTTGAAACCAGTCCCGCCAGAAGGGAGACGTTCCGCAATGGGGCGATAGTATTGACGGGGGCATTATCTGTGATCATTATTCCATCCTTACTGTGTTACGACCTTCTCGCGGCGGCGCTCCTGCAAGAGTGACCGCCGTTTTTTTCACGCTGTAAGCGCTTCTTCTCCACACACATCAAAGACCATCCGAAGGCCCTTGATGTCGGACAGGGCTGCTTGGCGCTTTGCCCAGCCCTGTTCGATCTCACTGACCGCCAGCCCAGCGGCGAGGCGGTTTTCGATATCGATCATTTTCCGGAATCGGGAATCCAGGGTGTCGGATGCCTTGGGTGCGGTGATTTGCGGCAAGTCAAATTCGGCGTCTGCCGCTATCTCTTTCCTGTTAGGAAGCTCTTGCCATTCCGCCTCAATAATCTTGGCCCATTTGGCTTCCTCGGCGCTGATTGGCGCGGCCTCTGGGACGCGGGTGAAGCTGGCAGCAATGGTCGGGGTCGATTCTTCCAGGGCAACTTTGCGGTGGTCATCCAGGCGCTCGACAATGCCCGCAATGCGCTTCTCCTCCGCCCGTTTCGCGAAGCTGACCGCCACATAGCTGCGCTTATGGGCATTCCATTCGGCGACACAGGAAAAACGGCCGTCCACCAAGTAAATCCAGACCTTTTGAGGATCATGGATGTCGAAGCGAACACGGACCTTCTCACCGTGAAGCGCCTGTAGGGCATCGGCGTAATAGACATTCCCATACAGCTCGACCAATCCACGCCGGCAAAGGCGCACCTCTTCCGGCCGGAAAAGATCCACAGCCTGATCGCTGCTGATTGGTTGCGGTGTCCAGCCCTTGGCAATGGCGTCGGCCCACATTTCGTTGGGCGACATATGCCGTCTTTTGCCAGTGGCATCATCGACGATCTTCGGAAGGCTGGAATGTGGGCGATCATTATAGACCTTCATCGCTTCATCCAGGACCTCGGCGAAATCACGCCAGGTCGGGAGCAGCTTGGATGATCCTGTCTCTTTGATATCCTTCCTGGTGATCTTGAAGGTTTTGAGCGCCGCTTCCTTATCCAGGCGCTGGCCAGCGTATGTCGGCAGCCACCGGGCTTCGGTGTGCATGACCGAGGAATGGAACCTTTCCACCACGCCACGCGCCTGGGAGGTCCAGGGGGCGCTGTGCAATTTTGTGATGCAAAGTCGGTTGATCAGGCCGGTAACCTCATTGTCCCAGATATCGTTTTTGGCACCCGATCCGTTGTCGTAATAGACGATGTCGCAGCAGGTTGTGGTGGTGACCGCGTGACGCAATGCATCGGCGACTGACCAAGTGTTTTCCGCCAAAGCGGTGGACCAGCCGACCCAACGGCGGGTGTAGACATCAAGAAAACTGGTGACTTCTGGACGGAACGGGCGGCCATGCCTCGGGTGCGCGATTTCCGCCTTGAAGGTGTGGCCGTCACCGATAAACACGGCGCCCGGCCATAGCTCAGAGGCATCGCGGGCGATATAGGCCCGCAATTGCTGAAGGGCCTTTGGTCCCATGCGGCCTCTGTTCTTTGTGACGGCATCGACGCGTTTCAGGAGGCGGCGGGCTTGGTCATAACTGGGCTTTTCGACACCCTCAGGCCAGCGATCAAGGGATTCAGCGATGCCGGGCTTGCTGGGGCGACAATACAGCTCCATGAATGTCTGAGCCCAGCCAGGGATTGCGGTTGGCGGCGGGGCTTTGGTGGCTAGCGCAACAATGTTTCCATCGGCAGCTTGGCGGGCCTTGAGCCAATTATAAATTGTTGCCCGTGTCAGGGTGCGGGAGGAGTTGCTGCGGGCGTTGGCGATCAGCACCATCTCTTGAAGCTGTCGATCCAAGGTCCCTTTGGATGCGGCCTCAACCAAGGCATTGATGGCCATACCCTGGGAAATGCCGGTAAACAGGACAAGGTGATCAATATGATTGAGTAGCGCCGTGCGGGCGGTCATCGGATCGCGCTGGAAGTCCTTGAGATCGGATGGTGCGGGTAACTCGGCTTTAACGAGGGTTGAAGGCGCCTTCATGTGTTTTCTGGCGAGGGATTTTTGCGCTTCTCCCGGCAGGCTGGCGACCCGATATTCAAATCCTCCTCCAGCGCCAGACCGTTTGCGCTTTTCCCAACCATCCCGGTCTGCCCGAATTTGATTTCCGCGTTCAGATGTAGGCAACCCCGGCAGCTTGAGGGCGGCGATCTCCGCGGCGGTCATCCATTCCTTCATCGCAGCCCTCCCAGCCGGGCACGACGGCGGGCGCTGTCCAGGGCGCGATCGAGCTGCTCCTTCTTGTCCTCCAGCAGCACCACATCGATCAGCGGCAGATAGCGCTCATCAATAACGGCAAAGCCGAACATGGATGGAAGGAGCGACAGGAGACGAAAATCCCGGGTGGCATGCACCAGGGCGGCGAACCGATAAATATTGATATTGTGGGTGTCCCTGGCCTCGGAAACATAGGCATCGAGCATGGCCTTGGTGACCGTCTCGCCAAGATATTCGGACATCTCGGCGGCGATCTCTTCCCGGCTCCGGTCGCATTCCTTGAGCGCCAGACTCATGGCGCGGCAGCAACGAGCGACGATATTCGCGCCACGGACCTCGGTGTCCTCATATCGGACAGCCGCTTCGGGCTTTTCCCATTTGAGGAGATCCAAAGTCTCTGTGTCATGGCGCGATTTGACCATCAGCCGATCCTTTTCGAATCGGACTGGCTGCAGCGGATACAGTCGGATTTGCGAATCATGTCATTGCGTAGCCAATGGGCGTAGCGCGACCCAACCATCAGGCCTATGGCAATTCCTTCGATCAGGACGGCCAAAAAAATCATGGTGATGACGGGATCAAAACTGGTCATTGCCGGGCTCCTGCATTGGCGGCCGGTTGAATGACATTGGGATGATTTTGATTTATCGTGATCCCGCATGATTGCGGTGTGGGGATGTCGGAAGCACCCCCACACCCGCCCCCTGATACCCTTACCCGAACAGGAGACGTTTCAATGTCTGATGATGAAATGGTAGGAACATGGAAACCAAAACCGAACGATCCGAACACAATGACCAGGACGATTTTGTCCATTCCGACACCGCCCCAGCCCAGGCAAACTCCGCCGGGCAGGGAATCGAGCATCAGCTCGATCCCGAATCCTCCGGCGCCACCGAAGCCGAAAGGCTGAACGATCTTGATTGGCATTTGGATTTCGACATCGCCGTGTCGCGGCGATATCAAATTGCACTGGCCAAGCATTTTACTCGGCTCTCCGATTATACGACCGTACTGAGTCTTATTGGGGGGAGTGCTGCCGTTGCTGGCGCTCTTGGCCACGGTACCCAAGGGGAACTTTGGGGCGGCTTGCTGGTTACGATTACAACCGCCGCCAGCCTTGCATTCCACTGGCCGGAAAACGCCCGGCACCACAGAACTCAATATCAGCGATACACCAATCTTGAGAGGCGCAGAATTGAGTTGATGGCCAATCCTACCCGGATTTCCCTGAATCAATTGCGCATCGATTTTGTTGAGATTGAGGCTGATGAGAGCGCCACCCTCAAGGTTCTCAGTTCTCAATGCCATAACGAAGAGGTGAATCGACGGGGATTGGGGGATCAATACCGCGTCCATTTGCGGTGGTGGCAGAGACTGGCCGCGCCGTATATTTCTCTTCCCCCAAATGTTTTGGGGGGCTGATTGCTTGCCGCCGACCGTCAACGCGGGGGAAATCGCGGTGACGGTCGGACGGCTTTCCCTTATTGTGGTAGCCGCAACACCAACCACACAGGGAAATTGAAAATGTCTGACACGCTTGCGGGATTTGTTGGTTTCGAAAGCCCTCGAATTTCTCACGATGGATCGAGCGTCGCCGTCAAAATGCAGATCAGCAATGCCCATGATATCGACTTGGCGATCCCTGTTCGGGAAATACCGCGATTGATTGAGTTTTTTGCGGTCTTGAATGAATACCTTTCCGGGGAGGGGCTGGTTGGACACGATCCGGCGGAAGGTGAAAGAATTCAGCCAATCACTCTTCATGGGATTGGTCTCTCGCAGGATTCAGATCCAAACAGGACTCTGTTGGTTCTGAAGTTGGCTGGTGGGAATTTATGGCTATCGATCGACAGCAAAGAATTAGCCGCTTCACTTCCTGGATTTTCCCGTACCGCACAGACTCTATCGGCGGACCATACAAAGCCGAATTGAGGACGAACTTCTCCGGAGCGCTGTTCATGCCGCAGCTCCTTTTTGACATTCACACCGGCGATCGTGCCGAGTATGGTAATTACGAGATTTCCGGTGCTTGTAGTTGCCGGCCTGATCGTAACGCTGGGGCCATATTTGGCGGGGTACGACCCCCAGAAATTCAGCGATGACCAGCTCGGCGGCGAAGTTTGGTCGGTAAAGCGTATAGGCACAGGCCCGGCGATCCAGGCCATGCTCTATGGAGAGTGCTTCTAGGGTGATGCCGCGTTTGCGGATCGCCGCTTTGATGTCCTCTTTATGCCAACCGATTGCCACTTTTGGCATCCAACGTTTCCTTGATTAAGCCGGCCCAGGCAGGCCGGTTTTTTTAGGGGTGTTTGTGCGTAAATACGCAGGTGGTAGAGATGAAGATAGCGCCAAATTCGGAACGTGTCAATGATTTCCGGACAGGTTCCGTTCGGAGTTTAAGCCCTTTTTCCTAAGCGGCGACCTTCTTTTCCGGCGGGTTGATCCAAGCGGCTTCGGGCAATTTCGGCGGTTTCGGCGGGCATTTCACGAAGCGCTGCGGATTTTTCTCATACACATTCTGCAATGTTTTCAGGCGTGTTTCGTGGATGACCTGCGCCTGTCCAGAATGAACTTGCCAGGGTGTCATCAGGCCGATGCCGCTGTGATGATGGTCATGGTTGTACCACTGGAAGAACCGGACGCAGAACGCTCGGGCATCCTGGATCGAGCCGAATCTTTTCGGGAAAGTCGGGCAATATTTCATCGTCTTGAATTGGCTCTCGGAATAGGGATTGTCGTTGGATTGCTGCGGTCGTGAATGGCTTTTGGCGATGCCAAGATTGACCAGCAAGATGGCAGTGGACGTTGCAATCATGGGGGATCCCCGGTCGGCATGAAGGGTCAGGCTGCCGGGGTGGATAGCATGCTTGGCATAAGTCTGCTCGATCAGCCTCGCCGCCAGCCCGGCATTTTCGCGTTCACTCAACATCCACCCGACAATGCATCGGCTGAAGATGTCGAGGATCACATAGAGATTGAAGAACTGGCCTTTCACCGGCCCTTTGAGCTTCGTGATATCCCAACTCCAAACTTCGTTGGGGCCGGTGGCCAGCAATTCCGGTTTGGTGTAAACGGGGTGGCGACGTTGGTTCCGGCGTTCACGCACCTCGCTGTTGGCCGCCAAAATCCGATACATGGTCCGGATCGAGCAGAAGTAGCGGCCTTCATCGAGTAGGATGGCATAGATTTCGGCAGGGGCCAGATCAACGAACCGAGCCTCATGGAGAATATCCAGCACGGCCTGCCGCTCATCAGCTGACAGGGCGCGGTGGTGCTGACGACAAGGCGGCTTTTCGGCAATGATGGGAACAGGGCGGCGGTACAACCGGCTGCGAACCACGCCGGTCGCATCACACGCCGCTCGCCGCCGCCCCTTGGGTAGTGCCGAAATATGAGCCGTCAGGACTCGTCTTCGTTCCTTTTGGCATCCATCAGAAGAGCCACTTTTTTTTGGATATCGATGACCAGGCGAGCCGTTTCCAACTCATACCTCAGGCGACGGTTCTCGCGGCGAAGCTGTTGGGCTTCGCTGTTTGCAGGGGGGGACTTAACCGGGACAAGTGGCTTCGGACCACGCTTTGATGTCCCCAATCGCCCTTCACGCTGAAGTTTTCGCCACGCTGCTATCGAGGAAGAATAAACGCCTTCCCGGCGCAGGATCGCCCCAACCTCGCCGGACTGGCAATTGTCCAACTCGGCCAGAAGAGCCGCCTTGTAGGCGGCGGATAAAATTCGGCGCCGAGGTTTCGGGCTCACCTCCGGATCCGGAGGTGAGCCCGAAACCTCAACACCCGACCCGCCTGCATTTGTAGGCCGATGGTCCAACATTACCTGTGCTCCTATGCAATCCTCACTAAACCTCATATGACGAGGTTGTCGCAAGAATCATTGGCACACAGGGATTTGGTATCATACAATAGGCTAAAAATGCCTCTTTTTGGATTTCGGACCTGGGAAAAGCGAGATCAAGCTACAAATGCATTTAAGCCATTGTATTATAATGAAATTATACAGGACCGAAATTTCGGTCCTGTCATGGTTTTGATTTCGGACCTAACGCCATGAGGTCCGAAACGATTGGGGGGCGCTTGAAAGAAGTTCGTGGCGATATGTCGCAGGCCGTGTTTGCTGCCAAATTAGGCATTGATAAAAGTCTTTTGGGGAAATATGAGCGGAACCAAAGTGTTCCAGGAGGTGAGCTTTTGGCTCACCTCAATAGGATTACTGGCGTCAACATTAATTGGCTTCTGACTGGGTCAGGTATGATGTTTGATGGGCAAACCAAAGAAATGATGGAGCAACTTGATCCGGAATTGGTTGCTATAATTATTACTGGAATTTCAAAGGTTTATGGAGAGGCAAATGCGCGCATCTCATTGGCGGATATGGGGCGATTGATGACCCGCCTATTGGGGGATGCGATGGCCTTTGGCGATAAGGATCAGCGGCCAGCATTTGTTGCTGGAGAGTTGGCCGCGCTTCGTCGAGAACTGCTGAGGCCAATCACGCCTGGAGAGGCAAGGGAAGTTAAACACTCGGCTTGAGGCTGGTGGGTCTTTCCCAAGTTAAAGACGAATTGGCGCAAAAAACCGGACAACTTTCCCAAGATACGTTTGTCCAAAAACGGCCGCCACTTAGGGGCTTTACGGCGAATTTCGTCCAAAAGACGAATTGGGAAAACGTCGCCCGGGAAAAGTGGGGATTTGTGGCGGATCTCTGCGGTTTGCTGTCCCATGAAGTCCCGGTAAATCAGAGTAAATCCCGGCCGCCGGATCGTCCAAATACGCCCGCCTCCTCATACA
>Ga0214197_1000447_pt1 | contig 10483 bp, 4 predicted proteins | sample TroBogEpilimnion_16_FD_153035 | JGI IMG/M metagenome (GOLD analysis project Ga0214197, IMG submission 153035) | Freshwater microbial communities from Trout Bog Lake, WI - 09SEP2008 epilimnion | ecosystem: Environmental > Aquatic > Freshwater > Lake > Epilimnion/Euphotic zone | place: Trout Bog... | reverse complement strand
TTATTGAGTGACCGACTGACTGTTCCTTTAAGTGTTACATATATACATACTTATCTGGAGCGTTACCTGGTGTTAACGTTTAAATATTGTTAAGAGATCCTGGGAGATGTTCCCATAGAGTATTACCAGTGGAAACCTTTAATACAGATAGAAAGTATGGGGGCACATAGTGTGCTGTATTTTTGTAGAAGGAAAGACAAAGTCAGTGAGTTGTTTAACAACGTTATATGAGGTCAATCTATTTTTCCTTTGCTTCCAGAAACCTTTAAGTCAATGGCATACCATTGCTTTTTAATGGGAGAGTCTTGTGAGAAAAGTTTAAGCGTCATTTGTTCTTATTTTACACAATTTTTTCTTTAAAAAGGAAGACGACTAGTCTTGTACTTATTGTGTTAAGAAGTATTCATCACTGTAGCTAGGTAGTTGTCCACTATTAGATACTGAAAATACCGTCTCTATATATATCTGTAGGTCTCTGTCATTTCATCTATCTTCAATCCTATAATCTATGACAGCAGACTGGCATGTCCTGTTGGGGGTGCCCACCGAATAATTGGATTATAATACCAACCTTTCATTGTGTCTACAATGGTGGCTCACTTCTATCCTATGGTATTTATCCCGGTGTATAATAGAGTGTTAAACCCTTGTATAAATAGCTGAGTGGGTGAGATAGGTATTTGTGTAAACATATCAGTGTCTTATCATTCATATAGAGTGGGTTACCTAAGGTCTTATCTTAGTATTAGCTATGATCAACTATAAATTCGGATGGGTTTGGATGACCCATTGTACATACCTGTGTGTACTTGTCCTTGATAATCTCCCTTTAATTATCTGCATCTTGCCGTTAATTATTAATTAAAACGGACTGACCTGCATTTTTGTTGATAGCTATAAATACTTGACCAAGGTGACAGTGTAGTTTTCTCTGCTCTCATCAGTCAGTCTTCTTCCATCTTCTGGTTGGTTGAAGCTGCTTTTCTTTTACAATGCTTAATCTCAGCATTGGTTCCTATATTCTTTTACAACGCAAGTAACGTTGGTTTCTGTAATATTTTACAACCGCAGGATCGGTTGTCAGACCTCTGTGCTTTTGTGGAAACATGGCTAATTGAATCTTATAAGATTTTGATAAAGGGTGACTCCTCCGTTTATCTATTTCCTAAGCGCTTATGTCTAAATCTAAAGATGTATATAAGAGAGTATTTGACTAAATCCAGAAGAATTGATTAACAGTTCTGCGGTTGTATACCATTGGTTGGTAAGGCCAAAGATATATCCATTTAAAGGGTGAGTCTGCTGTACTTGCCGTATATGACCGTGCAATTTTGTACAGAGTAAATATTAAAGCATTGGGTTGTAGGCAGACCAGACACTTGGTGGCGTACATTTTGTTCAGATCAGTCTAAAAATAGACATACTAAAAGTAGTATCCTTTTATAAGTAAGGTGTCTGAATATTTTGAAGAGATTCACCAGAGAAAAAGGGGGCAGTGGATCAGTTTTATCCAATCTGCCTTAGAAATGTCTTACAATTTATGTTTTAAAGGGATAGGTCAACGAGTGCTAGCTAGGCATTGTCGTATACTTAAGCATTAGCTTAAAAGTATTTTTGTTATATGCATTTCTTTTTAATGAAAGATTCTCAGCAATCTTTTTATCTCTTCAACATTAGGGGCTGCAGTCTAAATGTTGTTGTGGTGTCTCTTTAAGTTGAACCAGCTTCCTTGCTGTTCAAAAATTATCTTGGGTAATTTTTCTTTTATTGTGGATCCACTTGTAGGGAGCTGCGTATTACCGACGCATAAGCTCAAATCTCGGACTCTGAGATTAAAATTGAGTTGACCAGTTTTTAAATTTGTTCCTGCATTTATATGTCCTTTTTCTATAATTAAGCTCAGTGGCATGTGTGCGTTAAACTGGCTTATAGGACTGCTTATGTCTTTTTAACTGGAGGGCCTATGTAACATTATGTTGCAATAAACAAATGTACATCTTAAATTTTTATCATAAAGGGATATATTGCGGCCATAAATCTCCATAAAATTTTTCTCACAAATCCCATTTACCAATTGGGAAAGACTATCTGTCATCAGAGTAGTCTTTTTGCATAAGCATAATTTTATTTTTATGTACTGCTGCTGCTGCTAAATGTGGGGGATCTTTCTATTTAGAATCCCTGGATACTGTCCCTTTATGAATTTGTGTGGCTAGCTCTTTATGTCCTAATGTTTGCTCTGAATTGTTAAGCCGGATGTTATGTAGTGAGCGCCCTCTGGAATCCACCATAACTATCCATGGAATATTCCAGAAACAGGACAAGTAGTTTTTATCAGTTATTGATTTTCTGTTGAGTTATACCAACAAGAAGGGGGGGGAATGTGTAATATTGAGCTAGCCTACTTCAGTATCCTTTTGTAGTTCAGACTGCACACACTCCTTAGAGTGAATTAGTGTATCACTTAAATGTGATTTTGCAGTCTTTCGTTATGCTTCCAGAGGTGGGCAAACTTTATTGATTTCACAAAAACCCAATCTTAAATTTTCCAACCTTTTTGTGATCAACAAATATTTGCACTGTTTTAGATTGATTTCACTATTTGGAAACGTTTTCATTTTAATTATAAGTGTTAGAGGATGATGCTTATTATTTTAGTTTAGAATATAATCATATATATCTAAACTCTTTTTATCTTGTGACGTCAGTCAATCCACTCTGATCCATTGATCCATGATCGTCACCATGTCTCAGAAACAGTGTGAGTTGAGTGAGTTGTCTCAAGTTCATAAAGTTGGCCTTCTTTATGAATAAAATTGCATTATCTCTTTAACAATGTGTACAATCTCATGAGTCACTCGTTATATTCTCATGTGAATGTTTACATTTTTGCTTTTATAGGCGCCTATCCAATGTGTGAAATCCAAGCTTTAATTTTGAGAGAAATTTTGAATTTTTAGTTTTCAAACTTGTATATATATTCTCTTCAATGCTTTTTAGCAGATTAGTATCGTGATAAAGAAATGTAAAACCCCCAACATTTTCTTTTCATAACTGCCTCTCTGGTTGCATAACATTTGACAATCTTCTTATTTGTCAAGTTAAAAGTGAGGTGAGATTGATCAGATCTCTGCTTCTTTTATATGTTTAGTTTAATGAGCTCAAAAGAAGAAATTTTATCCTTGCATTGGAATGCTACATCAATGCAAGTCTGCACTGGACCAATTAGAGAGCCTAATCTCAGCTCATAACCACTCGCATAATGGGGGTCCTTTCGGCAGGGTGTGCTGGCTTGTGCACGGTAATAGTATTTCAATTACCCTAAGTGAATAGCGCTATTCTTGCATGGGGAAGTAAAAGTACCAAAACCCGAAGCAAAATTTGTTCGCGAAATATAGGAGTCCAATAGTGGTTACTTTTTTATAGACCATTTTTCAAGCCAAAAATTATGAGCAGCTAATTATTTAACGCAGCAGTACCATTCACACCTTAGTGGTCAGCTATTATTATATATTGAGTCTGGTCAACTCTTAACATATCAAAAATGTTAAATAAGGAAGGATGTGTCCCTTCATAATAATAGGTGTGAATGTATGAGCAGGTAATGGATGCTTTTTGTCCTATGTGACAGCATCTTTAATTTCATAATGCTTTAACCCTTTTGCAGAATTCTTAGTCATCTCTTTTTATAAAACATTTCTCCACAAAAATGTTTATATAACATCTTTAGTATGTTATAGCAATTGGCACTGTGAGTGAGTACCATGCTATTTTAATTACATCTAATTTAATCATATGGTTCTGTATATGAATCCTAATTATGATAAAAGATGATTATATTATCAATTATCAATCCTAATTTATTATAAAAAATAGGATGGTTATGAAACTAACAGGGTCCCTCCCACAGAAAGGAGAGAAAGAAATGAATCCCTTGCTTGCATAATTAAATTAATTAGGCCGAGTAAGTTTTCATAAAGAAAAACCGGACACGATGCACCAGTGTGGGGGGCGCGACGTAATTTTGAATGTGGCTTACATAGTAAGATAAGGATAGAGTTAAACCTATGACCATGGGTCAAAGGGTTAATACATCTACACAGTGAGGATTCGGGCAGTTCCTTAATGGGTAGATCTCAATGGCCAGTTTAAGGTAATTGTATAATGAAGTTCTTGAATGTCGTCTTTGCTTATGTGAATAATCCATCTATAAAGGGCCATTATCATGAGATTATGAATGAGACAGATAACAGATCCATCTAATGGGTATGGTAGCTGGCACAACAAATGATCATGTGGCTATGATCAATAATCTCTATGAATATCCAGAATAATTACGTGTCGTCTCCTCTCAGTTATTCTACAATAGAGTCTTACATAAAGGTAGTTGGCGAGGAAGAATAATCTGGGCTCCTAAGGGAGACCAGGTATTCCAGCTCTATTGGTCATCTCTGCTTGTAGCATGCCCCAGAGGTATATTCTCCGGCAGCTAGCCAAGTCAGCAGTGCCATAAGGCAATGCTGTCTCAACCAACTGTGCCACACAATACCACAAGTCCATACTACCAAGTATATCCTTTAGACTTGCGTGGGATAAGTAAATCGTTGGTTCAAGTGAATAGAATGTTCGCTGATGGTGCCGGTAAAGTAATGCAAGGATCCAATATATTCTTTCTATCCCAATCCGTTAGAAGATATCCTGCACGAGTCCCCATATCCACTTGTATAAGTGTGCATCTATATATTGGAAATCTCGTGAGAGTGACTCTTTAAGGAGTCGCTCGAATTGTCCCTTTTATACTCAACCTCTTGTATGAGTACCATATTCAATGATGTAGGCTTGTGAACTCTAATATCAGTTTTATTTATAAAACGTGAAAATTGTAAAAGGTGAAAAAGGCAAATCATAATAAAGCTATAAATATATCAATATTAAAGTTTAGCTAGATTATATACAATTCTCTTTCAATAGCGTAGAAAAAACCTTATGCTAGGCATATAAGGGAAAAAGGCATATTGAAAGAGGACACATTAAGCAGGGCATAATTATACAGGAAATGAACTATACATGTTTATATAACTATGTTTATACACATCAGTACGCGGAGGTACTTAGGCTTCGAGGGTTGGTAGTGAATGACATTATTGAACGTTTGCAAAATAACCATTATTGTTGACACATTCTTGTGTGAGATAAACAGATAAAAATGTGGGAAACCAGGATTTGATTGTATTGAATAGGTGAAAGTATGTCTATATCAACCAGAAGCTAGAGCCATGTATGTAGATACATAAGTAAGTAAAAGTTCATTAGTAAATTAGATAAATCTAAATGCCTTTGGAAGTTGTGTAAGTGAAAGATCAAAACGAACCTAAGTATGGGTGAGTGTGAACTTTCCTAAGTATTAAGTGAGTATTTATGCCTTACCATTGTGTAGAGGGATGAGGGGATTGTAATAGCTATTTGATAAAGTAAGTCTAAACATACTCAAAGAGGATTCTTTACACTCAGTGAGTATGAAGATATTACTCTATAAGCTAAGTCCTATAGGCCATTGTTCCAAGCTTCAGAGATCTGAGCGGCGTGGAGTAGAGGGCATAACGCGCAAGGTGTGGGGCCGCCGGAGGAGTGAGTTGGGGTCCCAAAGGGGGCTACTTTTATACCCACAAGAGAGAGGGGGGGGTATGGTAGGTTCTGGAAAACTGGGACAACAATCGTCCAATAAGAAACCAGAGTCAGTATGTGAAAAAGGGGGGAATGGTTGGATCAATACTGACCCGGATATCTGAAGTGGTTAACCAGGGGGGGGAGATGGTTACATTCCAACAGACATAGCTGGAAACACAGATTCCAGATATGGCGCAATATGTGGCCAAAAAAGGAGTGCGGAAATAAGCATTTTAGCTCAAATCTTATTAAGTAAAATAAGATTTGTCTCATTTTCTTATATCAGAATATCTGGTTGGTTTTGCCATAATGTTAATATAACAGCCAGATTTGAGGGGGAGTTCTTAAGATCCTAAATATAGTATATTTAGCGTTTAAGATGAAAATATTAGTTTTACACAAATCTTATTAAGTGAAATAAGATTTGTTGTGGTATCATTTATGATGCCATATAATTAGTTTTTGGGTAAATGTGAATTTAGCCAAAGTAGGTAATTCCTAACGTTTAAGCTAATCCTATCAGCAGAAGGGTTAGGTTTTATTTTAGTGCAAATCTTATTAAGTGAAATAAGATTTGTTTTATGGCCCAATCATATTGTTATATGTTTTAATATGAGGGGTTGTTTGGTTAGGCCGGAAATGGTGGCAGGTGTGACCTAAGTGGTTGTATCCGGCTTTAGCAAAAAGGATGGTTGCGGAAATATACATTTTAGCACAAATCTTATTTAGTAAATAAGATTTGTCTTGTTTTCTTATACAAGAATATTATATCCTTTTTGTGAGAAAGCTATAGGTAAGCCTATAACAGAGGGTGCGCTTAAGGAACCTAATTATGGTGCAATCAGCGATTATATATGTAAATATACATCTTAGCACAAATCTTATTAGATGAAATAAGATTTGTCTCATGTGTCCCTATAAGAATAGTGTTTTAGAGGGAACCTACTATGCTTATTAAGGGAGATAATAGCGAGAGTAGATGAGGAAGGGGGGTACCTATGTGTAGGGGTACCTAAGTATATGTTAGGGTTAAATCTTAGTTAGGATAACTAAGATTTAAGATATTTTTCTATAGTTTAGAAAAGCCTACAAAACTTGTGACGAATAAGCGTGTTAAGTAGTGTAGTATATCTGGCAAGCCAAAATAGTTGATCCTAATAATGTGAGTATACAAATATCACTATAAATAGGTCATAAATAGGGTATAAATAGCATACATATTATAACAAAGGGTTAAATATGACACATATAGGTTTGGGCAGAGCAAGACCACGTTAGTGTAGTTTAAGTGGTTGGGAAAGACTTTAATTTTATAAAAAGCGAAAAATTGACCAGGTTTACAAATGGATAGTCTCATGTGATGGAGATGCCTCTAAAGAAGGGTATCCCCATACACTCTCCCCTTACTTGAGAAAAAAAAGGAGAAAAAAAAATTTATTTTTCCCAATATGAAAAGTGAATTCATAATATCAAGTAAGTAAGTTCAATTATTATTGATTAAAAACATCAGCAATAGGTAAAAATGCCAATAGGTGTTTTTGCTCTACCCAGGGTTACAAACAATTATTTAGCAGAGTTAGGGAACAACTGTCTGTTACATCTCTGAATAGTGAGAGTGGTGCCGGATCCGAATTCAGAAGGAAAGCGGATCCTGCACTCTGACATGATCTGTCTAGCAGACGCCAATATCAGCTTGTGATTTTGGATTCTGGCAGCAGGGTGACAATCATAGCTAAGTTTCGCAATCAACTTGTTTTGCTGACTTGTGCAAAATTGTTCAAGTTCTTGTCTCATGAACATGCTGGCTAGCAGCTCAGGTGTCTCTTGGCCTGCCATGAGCTCAGTCTCAATAGCAGCTTCCATACGGGCAAGCTTGTACTTGATCCATCTAATGTTGTGCTTCAATTCTCTGTGAGGACAGGTCATGAGGCGTTTGCTATGATTTTTGGCAATCTTTTGCAATCCCTGAAGGAGTGTCAGAGGGACCACAATGGTTTCCTCAGGGGTATCAATGATAGGAGGTTTGCTGGCCAACCTCTGGCGGAGGACAGGATATCCTGCTGGAGGTTGGTTGACAGGTGTCTTAACCTCAATGATCTCAGGGGTTACCTCAACCATAGGGCGGGGGTTTGAGATCTTGTTGAGAAAGGCCTCAACCTTAATGGGTTTGGAGAGATCCACAGGTTGAGCAGGACCTTGGTCCTTGTTGGGAGTTGTGAGGTTGACTGGGTCAGCCTCAGCAATGTCCTCAGTGTTGTCCATGAGGACATCCTCAAACAGGGTGCCAGTGAGAGTAGGAAGTATCTCAGTGGGCGTCCACAATGGAGATTGAATGTCCATATGTGGAGAGAGGCCATCCATATCTGGCATAGGCAGAAGGGGGGATGCAGCCTCAAGAGTAGAGGTCATGAGAGGGTCAGCGTTCAGGACATCAACATGTAGAGGCTGGGTCCTGTGAAATATGTTTCAAACATTTTATTACCTACTCTAAGGTTGATATGTGGCTGATCTCATGTTTATATGTATACGTCCATACGTACGTACAAAGTATATGTATATACATATGGGTCCATACATATCTCTAATTGTAATCTGTTTGTTGTGGAATTTGACAAAAATATTAAATAAATAGAGTATTGCCAAAATGAAAATCAATATGATATATGTAATGGCTGGATCGGATTCTCGGATTGTTTAAGTAAACAAAATATAGAGAAATCTCATGAGCTCATCTCATTAAAGGTTAGAATGATCACATAGTTAACCATACCAGTGAAATAATTCTGTACCTTGAATTGAAAAAGATACATTTCCTATAGAAATTTGAATTGTAACGCCTATTAATGCTCAGTTTTCAAAGGCTTAAAGTTACATGTATATAAATTTGTCTGAATTGACTTTAAATTAACAAACTTTAACACGGTACATAGATACACTTCTATAGGAGGGATAAAACTATTATTTAATGTAATAATTGTATACTTATCCAGATCCATGGTGATAGCATGCAGTAGGGTCGGAAAAACTAAAGATACAGAAAATATTAAAGTTTTCAAAGATCCATAAAGTTTTGCACAAATTTTGCATTAAAATGGTACAGTGGAATCTCCTTCTCTTCCCATCACCGAAAAATTGTTCAAATTGTGTGATTGCATGAAAAAGGCCTGACACAAAAGAAAGGGCACCCTGAGGGTGATAAAGAAGGAAGTCTAAATTACTTCTGCATTCTTAAATAAAGTTTAAAGATGGCATAAGGCTTAATTGTAAGATAAAGCTCATATAATTAGCTAACATTGATTAAATGTGTGAGAGATGTTTCGTTAGAGAAATATTTCGGGCATAGAATAAATTGACAGACTGGTACATTGGTAATTTTATGAAGAAGATGCCAGTCTTTTGGAACATGCATTATTCCTTATTCAAAAATTGAATGTTATATAAAGGACATGTGCAAGGCTGCATTGGACATTTTAGAAAGTGTAAAGGCAGTTCCATGGTCTAATGGAAGTGCTGAAAAGTGGCTCTGTAGACATAAAAAGTCTATGCCAAACTTCTTGTGAAGTTTTAGTAGAGATTTTTCCAATAATTGCATGTTCCTCGAGGCTGAGAGCCTAATCTAAAGCTCCATCCACGTTAATTTAGCATGAATAACAACCTGACGATGGCTTTTTCCAGGCCAGTACTTCTGACACCTTTCCATGACACAGACTGTAATGCCTGCTCCTGTCTACCTGTCTACCTGCCTGGATACAGTTAAGCATGCCCATCTGGGTCACTTGTGAGGGAAAGTATCTTTCTTAGCTAGGAAAATGCAAAAACAGAGGCCTGGGCTATCAGCTCCCTGACTACCCACCGACTTGGATCTCTTCAGGACCCATGCCGTAGGAACAAAGTCAATTTTGAAAAGTTTATCTCTTATGAGATATAATAGACAAGTTTCCACCCTAAGGTACACTTGTAGAGGAGATAAATTTACTTTCTAAGTCTTACAGCAGTGCTCATAGAAAAAGATAAACAGCTATGTTAATAGTTCTTTTCCTAGAGATAAATAGTTTATACCGAATTATATCTCTTACATCTCACACAACTACAGCACTCCTAGTGCTAACGGAAAATCTCAATTTTTCATTAATTAGAAATTATGAAGATTTTATAAAATTTTAAAACATGAGTTGGCTATATTTTTCTGCAAATTTCTATAATTGACACATGCGAAAATCTAGTATAGCAACTACAGGAGATAGGGAAGATTAGTGAGAGAGATTCAACCTGTCCATATTGAGAGGAAGTTGGAGATCTCTTATCTCAAACTTGACCACTATCTACAGCTTCTTCACCACGGAGTGGGTCCAGAGGGTCACCTTGTTCTGACTGTTCAGTGCCTGGACACAAAAATTCACACATAAATTAAATGAACTTTGTTAAAACATGCATATATCTCTTCATACATGTGAGATATTTTATGTGAGATATTGGGTTAAAGTGTATCTGACCGTGAGTGTGTGTATAGGAAGTGTATTCATGAATTTTGAAAGTACCGGTATGCTGTACCTATAAAAATAGTACATTACATAATACACGTTTTGACATGCCTAATAAAGAGAAGGGGGTCAGATTAACGTGAGATTAACGACCGGACGATACCGCCCACCAATCTGTTCACACCCAGGAAAGGGGGGGGGAAGAGAGAGAGGGGGGGGGTGCAGAGAATAGTGGGGAATCCCTGATGAAAAGGGGGGGCCGGCCGGGTGGTACCGTACCGCCTGGCGTAGGCCCCTTTGGCGTGGCAAGTGCTAACCCTTATGTATACCCCTAC
>Ga0214197_1000443_pt1 | contig 10835 bp, 10 predicted proteins | sample TroBogEpilimnion_16_FD_153035 | JGI IMG/M metagenome (GOLD analysis project Ga0214197, IMG submission 153035) | Freshwater microbial communities from Trout Bog Lake, WI - 09SEP2008 epilimnion | ecosystem: Environmental > Aquatic > Freshwater > Lake > Epilimnion/Euphotic zone | place: Trout Bog... | reverse complement strand
CAATGCATATCAAATAACCCTGAAAGGAGAATCTATGAGGAAATTGATGGCAAATATAAGCTAACTTCGAACACTTTTGTACATTACTTCTTGCAGACTGAATGGTGGATGTTCAGTGTTCGAAGTTGACCGGAAAAGGTGTTCGATATTGCCGGAATAAGCATACTGAAATCCCAAGACAAGATGGGGTCGCTTCAGAAAACGGATTTTAAAACCCGTTAAGAGATTTCATAAGCCCACATCTTATATTAATATCAATACATTAGGAATGAGCGCGTTTCTGCCAAAACATCAGTCTCTCTTAGCATATTTTATGGTGCTGCTGCCTAACATCAGGAACGAATGATTTTGCGTTAAATTAATATTACACAATACATTGAGGTATCAGATAAGCCTTTGTATAAAAAATCTATACCGATAAAAACCCTTATGGGGCTTTAAAATCCGTTTCCTGAAGCCCCCCTTGCAAGGCTTGCACATGGACGACTTCGTCATGGCAGCCCGCACCAGACCTCTCGAAACACATGGTTAAATAAATCTCCACATAATGAGCTCCGTGTCTTGCGATATTGACTATTTAAGAATTCATGTATTTTTAACTCGTCGGTTCTCATGAACTCAATGTGAGATCATCTTCGTACCAACGAGAGTGTGCCACAAGAAATCGGTCCAGTTATAAAAAGCATAAGTGATGATCCCTTGATTACCAGACTAGCCTGTTCCAGGCTATCAAGATTGATGAGGGGGTCGCAGCTCGGCACATGTCCAGTTCGAGGTACATTGTGTAGCCAGCAATGCTCTAAGGAAAATCCAAGTAGTTGCGAAAAGATCCTACTTGTGAGGTAATTATAATTACTGAGAAGAAGCCAGGAAAAATTGTTTGGTTGCTTGTTTGTAGCCTCATAGCAATCAGCTGCCGCCGATTTGGTCGCACGGTACATCTCAAGCATTTTGTTGGGAAGTGTTGATTCCGGATACACACGCAGAAATGGAACAATGTTAACGAACTCAACTTCGTAACAATTACTCGATTTTGGGTCAGAATTGAGGATACATGTAGCAATACCGTCACCTGTAAGTGCGATAGCATCGGACATAAAACGCGAAATATCACGAGGCTGACAGTCTACACTTACTATCAGGAGTTGCTTGACCCTGCCAGTGAACACAAGGGGATGAGCAAGCTGCATCACCTGAAGAAAGTTGCTAGATCCACCAAAGCTGCTGCAATAAACCGGAGCGCGTTCAAAACCCAAGGCTAAAAAAGTATCGAAAAGTGCATTGCGAGCCATCCGTACCTGTATTTCTCCACCCAGAACCGTAGCTTCCGATAACTCCGAGAAGCTTTCGGTAACAACTATTATCCCATCAATCTCGGAAGGCTTAAGTCCGGAAAGAACAAGAGTCCCGTTAATACACTCCGCAATGGTCGGGATCAATGGGCGTTCAAGGATGGAGAAACTTTTCATACCTTTTTCGATTAATAATGCGACATCTTCAGGCCTGTCACCCTGCCTGAGGATCTCGTCTACTGGGTATAACCGACCGAGTTTTGTAGAAACACCGCTGAGGTATACCGGGGGGAACATACTTTTCATGACATTTCTCACCTATTTGAATCATGTTTATCTGAATACCAATGATGTATGAGCTTTTCTGCTTCGTACGAATTAAATCAATGCAAAATCCATTACTGTCAGCCCCAGTCACACTGGAGATAATAATGACAAAGTTACTTTATGTGTTTCAGGCATCTTTTATCCGACCAGTAACCAGACTTAACGGCATACGTATAGGAAATATCTCATCTTTTGCTACTTTTTCCCGTACCTGTGAGATAGCCGAATTCAATGCGTTTACTGCAAGTTCATCGGAAAGGCTGTTTTTGTAGGCCGACCACGTACACATGTATTCTATAAGCTGCTCAAGAGACCATTCGACCTGAATCTCGAAATTTGGTGTGTTCAATCTGAAGAATGGGAGCGCAATCTCATTACTGGGATAGCCTTCCCACAGAATTCGATTGTTGGGCGCCCAATATGGTTCAAGAATTTTACGAAAGGGCATAATGATGTTAGCATCCACTTCAGGTATGCTATTGAGCCATGAATAGCCCCAGGCGCAAAAAAAAGCACCAGGACGTGCCAATCGCATAACCTCAGGCCAGAACCTGACATAATCAAACCAGTGAAGTGCTTGAGCCACAACAATGAGATCGAATGATGAGTCAGCAAAACCCGAATCTTCGGCGCTCCGTGTGGAATAGAATACGTTGGGTCGCTGAAAGGCCTGAGCAATTTGGACGCTACTTATGTCGGAGGCCTCAATCTTATCAAAAAAAGGAGCTAGACCAATTGCTGCTTGTCCATTGCCCGTAGCGCAATCCCATGCTGATTGAGTATTGGTACAAGCCGCAACTATCCATTCATACAATTCAGTGGGATAGTGAGGCCGGTATTGAGCGTAAATATCGGACTGCCTGGAAAATGGATTTGACTCAGAATGCATCAATGTCTCCTTTTGCTTAAAATTAAATTCCCTCAGTATCAGATAATCTTGCTCATTAAGCTTGTCTTTAAAAACAAAGCATAAAATACTTCCATTAGTACATTTTGGTTTATCATCAAACCAATGCAGATAACGCTCCGGAAGTAAATCACACAACAACAAATGACAGAAAGATTGATTGATCTCCCTGTTTACAACGAACTGATACCCACACAACTCATCTCAGGGGAAAAAGAAGAACCTCCAACTATTGCATGACTTTGATTACAACTCCCTACAGACCATGATTCACCGCTCCTTATGCGTTATCTTTATGATATCCGTTACAAAATACAGTAAATTGAGTCTGATCAAGCCACAGTTGTGAAAAATTGTGGGGTAGTGACCGCGATATATGCTGATGAACATGCACACCGATGACCTTGGAACTGAAGAAACAAGCAGTTTGATCAACTTTACAGCGATCAATAAAGAGGTCGGCATCTGACGAAAAAATATGTAACATGGTTGGATAAACCTTGTCCGATATCGATTTGTGCAAAGGTGAGGGAAGATAGCCAGCATAGCACCATGCCTCCTTGATAGGCAGATTTCTACGCCTTACCAACTCCATACAGACCATCGCCCCCTGTGAGTGCCCAACGAACACAAGCGATTTGGATAAATCGCGTTGCAACATCTGCTCTTCAACAAAATCTGCGGCCATTGCCACCCCTTCAGATAATGCAGCAGGTCGATTGGTGAACGGAAACCAGCGCCGGCCAGAGGTGAATTTATCCTCTTCGGGACCATCCAGAAACCAGAGCCATGAGCTTTGTTCGTAAATTTCCCATTCAGCTCGAAAAGCCGCTGCACTACTCCCCATTCCGTGCAAAAAACATACCGTCATCTCATCGATCCACTCAGGCACAGACAAGGCTATTGTGCTGCAAATGATGTCGTTCTTCACCCTAGTTCCCCTGACAATCGCATGTTACTGAGCTGCATGCGCATTACCTTGCCATTTGAGTTACGGGGTAATTCCTGATCCCATACGAAGAGGATATTTGGACTTTTTTCCGGACCGACATGTTCCCGTATCCAAGCTAAAATTTCCTCTGGTTGCATCGGTTTGCTCATATGCACAACAGCACAGAGTTCATCACCAGATGGCAAATCCCGTCCTTTGAATGCAGCAGCATCAATTACATGAGGAACACGACGTAAATAGTGCTCCAATTCATAAAGATATGTTGTTACTCCTCCTCTGATTACCACATCTTTTATTCGCCCACAAATGAAGTAACGTCCTGCAGCATCTCGCTTGGCCAAATCACCTGTGCGAAGCCACTCTCCTGCCCACATTGCTTGCGTAGCCTTTGGATTATTCAGGTATCCCTCTGTCATCATGGGCCCCTTAAGCAACAGTTCTCCCTCAGCCGACCCTAACAATGTTTTTCCATTGGGACTTTCAAGGCGAGCCTCTATACCTATCGGATACCCAATGGAGTCACTGGCCGCATCATACTCATCACGACAACCAAAAAAAACGGCAAAGGTCAACTCTGTAAGTCCATATGAATTATAGATACGTACAGGGAATCGCTCCTCCAATAACCTTAGTTCAGATTGAGTGACTGGTGCTGATGCACAGAAAGCCAACAAAGGGGATTTTCGAGTTAGAAGAGGCAAACGCAATACACCAAGCATACGTACTAAAGGCGGAACCAAATAGACAAAATCAACATCTTTCGTAAGAATATTCTGCCAGGAGTGTTGAATATTTGCCAAAGAAAAAGGAGGATAGATCCGAGTTGCTGCGCCAACTTCACGAGGAAGCAGGAAACAGACTCCCATGACCCCGATTCCGTTTAGTGGGAACAAAGAGGCCGCACGACGAACATGACTGAAGTCATGTACTGCCAGTGCTGAGCGGTATGCCGTACGAATCTGTCGATGACGAATCGCCACACACTTGGGATTATCGGTTGTCCCAGATGTTGTTGCGAACATTGCGACATCATTTATGTTTGTTGTTGACGGCGATAATGGAACAGCGGAGAGTTGGATTGCGGGGAAAGGTCGAAGCCACTCTTTATCCTCGTTAGATAGATAGTTAGCATCGTTGCAATAAAGCATAGTTATACCCGTGAGTTTCAACAAATCTTTGACAACACTTGCTCCCCAAGTGCGACTAATGAGCAGCACAGATGCGCCACAGCGCCAAAGTGCGTTAACAAGAACATGGAATCCCACACTGTCTTCACACACTATACCAATAACAGAAGCGCGTTGTATTTTTGAGGCTATGCTTTCTGCTGTTCCTTGGACAGCGCGTCCCAACCATTCCCAAGTGACAGGCTGTTGATTATATGGCTCCAAAACAGCACGTTGCGGCTGCCGGCAGGCATACCACATCACTACTCCATCAAGGGTTAAGTGTTCGGGAGCAATAAGGTGTATTGGCGTACTCATATGCTTACTTGCTCTTGGATGAAGCATAGTGAGATAAGCAGGCTTGCAATATCGGCATCAAAACCAGAATCGCTCTGCAATATGTCCATACACTGATAAAGACACTGACTATTGAACATGTGCGCAACAGAAGATTTTATCCTCTCACCAAGATGATGAGGTTGAATACATCGCTTAAGTATCTGGTCTGAGGCTTTCAAACGGGTTTTCGGACGATCTGCACTAACACCCAACTCTTCTCTCCATGCAGCCCGAATGGATGCTTTCCCTCCATTTTGAACAAGATCTTTCCAGGGAGTTCGAAGCGCTTGGTTGGGTATGCTGTTGTGGAGAAAAGGGACTCGTCCTTCGATGGAATGATTCATGAAACAAATGTCATTGCGAAGTAATAATCGAGCCAAACGCAAATCACGCTCAACATATCGCAGATCAGACACACCGTGATAGCGATGTTCCAATCTGTTACGAATCAATTTGAAAGAGTTATCACCAAACAAAAGATTTACCAGTGCCTCCCGTTGAGGATGCCGATAATAGTCCAATGGGTGTTGCAGTGCCTCCACCTTGGCGTAGCTTCCATAGCCGCAAAATAGCTCATCGACTCCTTCCCCGGTCAACATGACGCGGATACCGACTTCAGCGGCTGTCTCGGATAAGCGCCAGACCAAAGGAAGGCTTGACATGGTTGTTGGTTGACCAAATCTCACAGCAGCAGTCTGAAATGCTGATACAAAATCGTCATCCGTCTCCAATTTCACCACGTGATGATTCCAACTTCGCCAACTACCCCCACGGGGTAGTCCTAAAGAAGCAAGATTTTCAACTCCATCTTGGTTCTCTGGCAGCATTATCGATATAGTGTGAATATCTTCGACCCCAAGAGCATTGAGTTCCCATGCCAAGATTGTGCTATCCAAACCTCCACTTAAGGCAAGCCCAAATGGCCCAGTTCCATCGATACACCGTCGTATGGAATCACGTACTGCATTTCTTAGCGTTGGAAGAGCATCATGATATTGTGTGGGCATGTGAGAACGAACCTGCTTATGAATGTGTTCCCCTTTCACTCTAAGATCGTGTTGAATCACTATGGATATCTCATTTATCCATGTTTGTTCATTGAGATACCAGCCATAAGTGAACAACTCTGCCAGTGCTGTGCGATTAATCCCGAAGGATTTTATCAACGGTAAAAGTGGAGCCATCTCAGAGCAGAATGCTATACCTTGGGTGGATTGTGCATAGAAAAGTGGTTTTACAAATTGCGGATCCGTTTTGAGCAATAATTCCGAACCATTTTTTTCAACGAAAACCACAGCATACATACCATCTGCAACCCCTTGACGGATGGCTGTCACCTCGTTGATAAGCCCTGGAGCAGCGCATATAACACTGCCATCTGGTTTATGTATTCCGTATACCTGACCATTGAAAGCAACGTAGCCATTTTCGGTAAGAATAGGCAATGGATGAGATTGTCCCCTAAGATGAAGCCGGTGCATTCCAAGACGCAAGGAACCTATCGATATCATTCCAGAGTCATCGGGGCCTCTGTAAGCGATAGCATTGAAAAGTTGTTGAAACTCTGCATCAGTCCACGATGCGCCAATCATCCCCACTATTCCACACATAAACTTTTTGTGGATTGAATCTTGTTAGGGCTTTGATGCTCTTTTGGACTCGTTCCAATACTGTTAAGCAGTATTGCGAGGTCATTAAATGTCTTGCATACGGAAACCGCATCTAATGGAATCATTTCTTCGAAAATTCCTTCCAGATAGAGAAAAAGGTCAAGAAACAGTAGCGAGTCGAAGACTTCCAATAATGGTGTATCAAAAGAAAACGATACTCCTGGTATGCGCTCTTGAACAAAAGACTGAAGTATTTCCATAATTGGATCTCTGAACTTGATTTCATCAAGCAAGCTGGCTTCGTGGGTTTCTGATAAAATATGATTTATAAACAATCCTTCTCCAGCAATGATACTGCCACTGTGAAGCACGCCGGCTGGAATAAACACACTTCCGGGACTATCAATAAGAACAGCGTGTTCACCCAATTTCACCTCTACCGTCATACCGGTCAACTCATGATCCCGTCCTATAAAAACAAAAAGGCTATCACAAACCCGTCGGCAAGAGTCAATGAACACGGCATTATCCCTTCGCACGGGTAGATCTATCACAATACAGGTCTGCCTTGCATCTTGGACTGCATTATCATCAAGCATTAAGAAATAATCCCCAGCGTGATAACCCGCCGGAACAGGTTGTTCTTTGACATTTATCGCCTTGGGCCGATTAATCAGGTTCTCATAGTTTTTGGGTAAAATATTGGGAGTGATGGTATTTTTTTTACCCAAAAAGCCAGGATCGATCCATGCATAGGCAAGAGGATTGGCCTGGACTGAGCGTTGATGCAATCGAGCGACATGAGTTGTGGCATTGGCTCCTGCGACAGGACGCCAACGATCAAGAGGCAACCGTGAATGGGCCTGTACAAGCCTGCTCACCTTTTGCAGTAGCCCTCCACTCGGTGCAATCCGTAATCCTAGAGCCCCAAGATTTGCTAATAGCGTAATGGTATCAGTAATACCACAACGCTCTCCGATCCCGTTAACTGAACTGGATACCCAGCGAGCTCCAGCACGAATAGACGTGAGAGCATTGGCACCTGCGAGACCACGGTCATCGTGTAAATGCACCTCAAGCTCTACTCCAGGAAAAGACTCAACAATGCGACGGACAATAGTATCAATCTCCCAAGGGCAGAGTAGACCAACAGTATCAGCAAGACAAATGCGTTCTGCACCATTATCCAGTGCAGCTCTAAAAGCATCGCGCAAATTAGGCCACGAAGTACGTGTGCCATCTTCAATAGTAAAACGAATCTTAAGATCAAGTAGTTGAGCGCGGTTAACCGCTTTCTCAATCATACTATGAATCGGTTCCGTAGACCGGACCCTTGTCGAGTTTGACAAACTATTGATCCCTAAAAAAACACCAACCCATTTGGCACCCGTCTCATGAACCGACTCAATGTCACCAACCCGTGCTCGCGCATGAGCCAGCACGGGGAGTGATCCGCAAGCATTCACAACAGCCGTCACTCGTTGACGCTCAAATTCACTTGATGCAGGATGTCCACATTCAACCGCATCCACACCAAGCTCTACAAGGGCACTCGCAATCTCCATACTTTGGGGAATCCCAAAACGTACCCCAGGCGCCTGGTTTCCTTCTCGTAATGTGGTATCAATCAGACAGGGTAACCGTTCTCCTGGATTTGCGGCTTGCTTTTCCAATATAAGGATGTTTGACTGCATTCGAACGATATCCCCTTTTCCATTACGTAGTTGGTCCTTGTTTACGCAGGGATGCTAATGTATCACGTAACGACACGACCGTTCCCTTGAGCGAGGCTGCAACACCAAGATGAGAAGCTGTCACACCTCGCTGTGATGCTGCAAAACCTCGCTGTGATGCTGCAAAACCTCGCTGTGACGCTGCAAAACCTCGGATTGATGCTGCTCCACCTCGTAACGAAGCAGCTGCATCCCGCAAGGAGGCCACCGTGTCCCGAATAGATGAAGCTAAACCAGCCAACTCCTTGATACCAGCAATATCGTCCTTCGTCAACTCACGACGATATTTCTCTTCTTCTATAATAATCTGTTCGCTCATTTGAACCTCCTTTATTGTTAGTTAAAGATGTTATGACCAAAAAATTCCAGTAAATCGACAATAGATTTTCTAATATTTGCTGAATTGGTTCAAGAAAACTGGGTGTTGTTTTATTCAAATGACATTGCTCTCGGTGTACCCCTTAAATGCGTAAAATCGTCCCTTCTTTGGACATTCGCCAGACTTTGCAATGACAAGTTCCTTCTTGCGCAATACTATATCTGAAAGGGTTTTATGCCGAAGTGTCCAGTCCCCAGTACCAAAATCAGCAAGGGACCCAGACAGGCAAGAGAGTGGTTGACCAACAATATTAAAAGATATTCCTAACTGATGGATCACACAATAGTCCCCCGTGCTATCGTGCAAAACGAGCGTCTCTGTCTTATCGGAAATTGACGTAGTATAATCTCGACGCTCTGCGGCTTCATCTTTGTTAAAAAACAGATCACTATTCTCAAGTGCCGATCCCATCATACTTGGATATTTGCAGACATATAGCCATCGTTTTTCATAAGCGAAAGATGCAAGATTTTCCAGTTCTGTGAAGTTGTTCTTGGAAATAACTGTACTTATTGAAACTCTTGTATTGACGACACTATTGTCATCTATCCACGATAATTGGCACTTGGTCAAGAGATCAACTGCTGCACAAAACTTGTCAAAAGAACCCTCAATCGCGGTCATTTGATCGTAACGTTCTTTATCCAGAGTATCACATTTCACGATAAGAGAAGTCCCAGTTTCATCAATGAGTTGCGCCAATTCCTGCGGATCAATATTGTGGATAGGACGACATAATGAAGCATCGCCAAGCACTGCAAGATTAGTAAATATTACAGGTCTCATGCCGTTGCTGTGAATAAAACTCAGCAGGCGAGGCAAGCCAGCAGTCATTAGCGGTTCTGCTCGACCCTGTGCCCCAGTTAGGATTATCGTTCGACATCCCAACTGGGCTGCTTGCTGGAAGAGCGACTCATATTCCGAAATTGTCATCCATTCCGACTGAGAACGCCGTGTATTCTTATCAACATAGCAGTATACACAGTTGTAATTGCAGTGTTCATGCATACCAACACCAACCGCGAGAATACCGGTGCGATCACGCCGAAGAATCTCGCTTAAACCTGAGTGTAAATCCTCAAGTAAGTCATCAATACCAACGAATTTATACATCCGTCTATTAAATACGCTACTATTCACCATGTTGATGTCGATTGAAAATATGTGTTAGAAACTATTGTTGAGATTCAGTCGATTTCTACAAACACGAAAATGAGGCTATTTCGAATAAGCATTGAAACAGATTACATGATACTACCTATCTCAGGTAGATCACCTCGCTACCGAAATATTGGAGATATTTTATAAGTTTTCTACTTCAATTTAACAATTGTTAAAAACAAAAAAAAACTCATACCAATATTTTTCTCACTTTAACTTGGGGTCGCTTCAGGGGTCGCTTCAGAAAAGGGAATAAATAGCACGTTAAGGAATTCCGTTGAGACTCAGGGTTCTGCTCACGAAACGGAAAACATAGCACGCTAACTCAGGCTCAGTTCCGAGACATCCGGAAGCATGAGCTACGAAATGTTATTAACCGACTCAGCACGTTTTTCTGCGATGTAGCTAAAAAACCTTCTTCTGCCTACACCAGCAATTTCACAAACTTCAGCGGCTGTCTTCTCTGAGTTTTCATACAGGATTCTGGCATTTTCCAATTTTGCAGGATCAGTTCCAGGTCTTCCCCCTGTCTTGCCTCGTGCTTTAGCTGAGTCGCGGTAGGGATGCCAGTTACCTGACACCATCGGGTCGCAGGAGCGGTCTCCCGCTCTCTGCTCCCACAGATCGTAGCGTGCGGATTTCCCGCACTACGCTCTTCAGAAGATGATTCACAGCATAACAAGTCCTTGTAGTTTCCAAAATGGGATATACAACTTTGGACGCAGTAACGGAAACCGCAATTTCAGGCAGTGAAATGCCTCCCATGTTATTCCCCCTTTTTGACTCCGGCTACTGAGCATTCTCTTCCAGTATCGTTCCACACTTCGGTGGATTCTCTGTAAAGCTTGGAAGTTCCCTGCTATACCAAAGTAGGCATAATGACCACGCAAAACGCTGTTCAAATTTATCACTTGTTCTTGAACAGGTAGATGTCGCATTCGTCTCATCAGCTCGCAAAGACGAAGCATA
>Ga0214197_1000438_pt1 | contig 10982 bp, 9 predicted proteins | sample TroBogEpilimnion_16_FD_153035 | JGI IMG/M metagenome (GOLD analysis project Ga0214197, IMG submission 153035) | Freshwater microbial communities from Trout Bog Lake, WI - 09SEP2008 epilimnion | ecosystem: Environmental > Aquatic > Freshwater > Lake > Epilimnion/Euphotic zone | place: Trout Bog... | reverse complement strand
AACTTCTCAATACGGCTAACAATCTTGTCACCCTTCTTGAGCCAGACTTGCTTGTCTTTTGGCATACCAGCAATCACACCCTGAGGTGTACCTGTAAAGACAATATCTCCTGGCTCTAGAGTCCAATAAGTACTGATATAAGACAACATCTTTTGAGTGTTGTGAATAAAGTCAGCAGTGTTGGAATTCTGGCGCATTTCACCATTCACAAATGTCTGTACCTGAAGTTTATTCGGATCCCCTACTAAGTCTGCTGTCACCATATAAGGCCCAATGGGTGCATATTGATCTAAGGTTTTACCAATCATCCACTGACCACTTGGCAACTCCAACTGCAGGTCGCGTGATGAGAAGTCATTTGAGGTGCAATAACCAGCAACATAACTGAGAGCATCAGACATTGGAACGTTACGCATCTGCTTGCCAATGACAATCAAGAGCTCAGTCTCATAGTCCAGCTTATATGAAACCTCTGGAGGAGGAATTTGCAATAAGCAGTTATGGGCTGCAAGACTGTTGTTGTACTTATTGAACAGTGGCGGGACACGGGGATGTGCCATCCCTACTTCGTCAGCATGGGCGCGATAGTTCAAGCCAACGCAGACAATCTTTCCAGGATTCTTAAACAGACGTCCAAAGGTAATGTCGGATTCCTTTAAATAAGGAACGCCTGACTTATCTGCACTGGCAACTACTTTATTAAAGCCTGCTGCATTACCCTCTTGCAACAACTGATCGAGCGTTAAGGGTGCAGCGATCTTCATTTTTTTAGCAACGGCGCGCACATCAATCACACCTTTGGGGGTAACGACACCTAAAGTCTCAGATCCATCAGCATTCTGAATCGAAAGAATCTTGCTGTTCTTAACCATTTCGCGAGGGCCTGTATAAATATCCCCTCCCCACACTGAAGTTTGGTGTGCGGATGCATCTTGCATCACGCCCATAGTGGATGCTGCAACAAGACCTGCACCAGCCGCTGAGGCTGTTTTCATAAACTGACGACGAGAACTCATTCTTATCTCCTATATTTTTATTAGAACTTCTAGAAAGATATTACCGCAGAAAAAAATGCGGTGGCGCAGCAAAATAAGGGGTCTATCCAAGTCCGTAGAAGACTGCTAAATGATAGGTAATGAATGAAGCCAGGTAAGCGAGGCCAAAGAGATAGCTCAGCATGATCGCTGGGATCTTCCAGCCACCAGTTTCACGCTTAACTGCTGCGATAGTGGAGAGGCACTGCGGAGCAAAGACAAACCATGCCAACAAGGAAAGCGCTGTTGCCAATGACCAGCTGGTAGAGATTAGCGGGATCAAAGCATCTGCTGCATCAGCGCTAGAGCTAGACAAGGCGTACACCGTTGCCAAAGAGCTCACCACCACCTCACGCGCAGCCATACCAGGAACTAGCGCAATACTGATCTGCCAGTTAAATCCGATCGGCGAAAAGACATGGGCTAAAGCCTGTCCCAACATACCTGCAATACTGTATTGAATCGGTGAACCAGTAGCCCAATCGGGTGGCGTTGGGAAACTAGATAGAACCCAGAGCGCCACTGTCATGATCAAAATAATTCCGCCAACCCGACGCAAGAAAATTTCAGCGCGTTGCCAGAGGCTAATGGCTAAATTTCCTAAACGGGGCATGTGATAGCTAGGCAACTCCATCATCAAGGCATTCATGCGGAATTGCTCGCTAGTGAAACGCTTCAAGATCCACGCAACACCCATGGCACCAAAAATGCCGGCGAGATAAAGCAAGAATAAGACCAGTCCCTGCAGATCAATACCCATCCACAACTTTTGGTTTGGAATAAATGCTGAGATCAACAATGCATAAACTGGCAAACGTGCTGAACAAGTCATCATTGGTGCGATCAAGATGGTGACTAAGCGATCGCGCGAATTAGAAATACTTCTAGTCGCCATAATCCCCGGGATGGCGCAAGCAAAGCTAGAGAGCAGCGGAATAAATGATCGGCCCGATAAGCCAACTGAACCCATCACGCGATCCAATAAGAATGCCGCACGCGGTAAATATCCAGACTCCTCCAACAGCAAGATGAAGAAAAATAAGATCAAGATTTGCGGCAGGAAAATGACGACCCCACCCAGACCAGCTAGCACGCCATTGATGAGTAAGCTGCGTAACCAATTATTAGGCAAGACTTCACCTAATAAACCACCGAAATATTCAATGGTGGTTTTAATCAGATCCATGGGCACGGTCGCCCAACTAAAGACCGCCTGGAATATGAAAAAGAGTAAGGCCGCCAGAATAATTGGGCCAATGATGGGATGCAGCAATACAGAATCCAGTCGATCGCTAAAACGATCAGGAATGATTTGATCCAAACCAAGACTTTTTAAAATTCTCTGAACTTGAATATTGTCAGATTCAGAATGGGCAATGTGTGAAGCTGCATTTTCTAGAGTGGCATCACTGGTGCCCGTGCGCAATGCACTCAAATCTTTCCAATCCAATTGATTGAAAAACGATTTAATGCCATCAGCACCATCTGCCTGAATGCCAATACTGGTAAGCACTGGCAGACCAAGCTCCTTGGAAAGTGCATCAGTATTGATCTCTAGGCCTTGACGCTTGGCAATGTCCAGCATATTTAAGACAACCACACAAGGCAGCCCCAAGCGCTTAGCAGCAAGAACCAAACGCAGATTACGACGCAAGTTCATGGCACTTAAAATACAAACCACTAGATCAGGGCGCTTCTCGCCTTCTGCCCTGCCCAATAAAACATTGCAGGTCACCTTCTCATCCAAAGAACGTGGATAGAGGCTATAGGCACCAGGTAAATCCAAGATGCGAATATTTTTTCCTGAATCTAAACTCAAGCGCCCCTCTTTGCGCTCAACAGTCACGCCCGAGTAATTAGCTACCTTTTGGCGACTGCCCGTTAGCAGATTAAATAATGCCGTCTTACCGCAGTTGGGATTACCTAAGAGCGCAACCAGTGGCTCATTCGAAAAAAAGTGAAGCTTAGATTCAGACATGGGGTTCGAGCTCAACTTCAATCATGTGGGCTTCAGATTTACGCAATGCAAAGGTAGAAGAGCCAACGCGAACCATGAATGGGCCCTTACCCAAAAGACCCTTACGCAACAGCGTCACTTGCTCGCCCGGTAAAAAGCCGATGTCTTCCAATTGCCCCTTAATTTGAGGCGCACCTTTGGGGGGGTTGACCCCGCTAACCCTATAGGGTGAATTTAAAACGACTTGATCCAAATGCATGGAATGGTGTCACTTTTGACATTTAATAGGAACGATTCTCATTATATACCTTACAATTGAGAATGATTCTTATTAATAATCAGTCAAAATATATGAAAAACCACCTCCTAAGCCTTTTATTTGCTGTGCCTACCCTCTTCATGGGGACATTGAGTTACGCAAGCCCAACAGCAACAGAAATTTACATATCCATCAAAAAAGGTCGGTTTTCGCCTTCTGAAATTGAAATTCCTGCGGATACGAAGGTAAAGCTCACGATTGAAAACTTTGACGACACCCCAGAAGAATTTGAAAGTTACGACCTCAACAGAGAAGTGCTCATCAACCCAGGCAGTAAAGCTTCCTTTTATATTGGCCCGCTCAGCGCTGGCAATTACAAATTTGAAGGGGAGTTCAGCCCAGAAACGGCGCAAGGAATTGTGAGGGTTAAATAATGCCACATGCAATCAAGCGACTCTTCTGCATAGGCTTGCTAAGCTTCACCCCCCTCATCCATGCTGCGGAGTATTTGAGTGGGCCGGCTGACTATATCTACAGTCCCATCGTCGAGGAAGGCGAAAGGGAAATTGACACCAAGTTTGGGACGCAATCACCGAGAAATGGCGACACCACAAGACAGTCAGGAGCATCCATTGGATTTGGATATGGCGTTAACTCTTGGTGGTTTACTGAAATCTACGGCAAGGCGATTTGGGATGGCAACACATCTCAATTTGATGCGGTTGAATGGGAAAACAAGTTTCAACTCACTGAGACTGGTAAATATCCAGTAGATATCGGGTTTCTGATTGAATTAGAACGTCCGCAAAATAGGAATGAGGGCTACGAGGCTAAGTATGGTTTTTTACTGCAAAGCGAATGGAAGAAATGGCAAGCCAATCTAAATCTATTGATGCAAGGTCATTACACGGGCACTGAAAATCAAGGCACTTACTTTGGCTACCAGGGCCAATTGAAATACCGCCTACAACCTGAATTTGAAGTGGGCGCACAAATCTACTCCTGGCTTGGCCAAGTCAACAGTTGGAATACTGATCAACAACAGCAATCCAGCGTCGGACCGGCGATTTTTGGCAAAACAAAATTGGGCCGCAAAGAGGCCATTAAGTACAACGTAGCCTATCTTTGGGGCACTACAGCGGCATCCCCACGCAATACCATCCGTATGCAGGCTGAATATGAGTTCTAGTCAAAATAAAGTTCGGCTGCATAGCTAGTTAGATGCTAATTTCTGATATGTTCTTAACTATCATTGATTCCACAAAGCTTCTGGCCGAATAACTTATGTACTTACCAAAACACTTTCAAGTAGATGATCTACAAATCCTCGCGCAACTCATCACCGAATATCCTCTGGCAACTTTAGTCGGAAATTTAGATGGGCATCTAGAAGTCAATCATCTGCCACTCATGCTATCTAAAGATGGCAAGAAATTCCATGGCCATATCGCTAGAACTAACCCGCTTGTTAAAGTTGCTGAGCAAGAAAATCGGGAGGTCACCGCTGTCTTCCATGGTCCGAATGCCTACATTACGCCAGCTTGGTACCCCAGCAAACAGGAAACTGGAAAAGTAGTGCCCACTTGGAACTATGCCGTAGTGCATGCAGAAGGAAAGTTGAGCCTCATAGATGATCCGCACTGGATACGACAACATGTTTCTCAGATGACTGATACCCATGAGCCCACCTATCAATCAAACTGGAAATTAGCTGATGCGCCAGAAGAGTATGTGCAGATGATGCTTAAAGCCATTATTGGAATTGAAATCGAAGTCAGCAGTCTGGTTGGGAAATTCAAGTTAAGTCAGAATCGCAGCCCATCTGAATACACTGGCGTTGTTGAAAATCTCCAGAAGTCCCCGGAGGAAAACTTGCGCGCCATGCTGGCACTGATGAAGAAGCCACAGTAAGACTCTAGGGGATGGAATACCCATGTTTTATCAAGATAGACTTTGCAGCAGGACTCTGTAGATACTCATAAAGACTCAACACAACTTTAGGGGCGCCTTTCGTCAGGACCATGCGCTGACTGATCAAAGTATCTGCCCCATCTAAATGAACATACTGCGTAGTCTTAGCAACCTCTAAGGATTTAGCCAAAGACAAAGAAGTAAAGCCAACATCTACAGCACCAGAGCTGACATACATCGTAGCGATAGAAATATTTTCCCCGAATACGAGTTTGCCTTTAGCTGCATCCCACAAGTGACGAGTCTGAAGGTATTGAGATGCCGCTGCACCGTATGGTGCAAGCTCAGGATTGGCAATGGAAATCTTATTAGCTCTTTTTAACAGAGAAGCAATCTGCTCAGGTACGTCGCTGACTTTGGGTTTACTCTTAGAGTTCAACAGTAAAACCAAATGCCCAATGGCATAAACAGCGCCTTGGTCTAGCGTTATACCTTCTTTATACAAACGCAGTGGGTAAGCCTCATCTGCGGCAATGAATAAACTAAAAGGTGCGCCCTGGAGAATCTGAGTGGCTAGATTTCCAGAGGATCCATAAACAATTCGGATGCTCTCGGGATGAGATTGCTTGAAGCCTTGATAAATTTCCTCGAATGCCGGCTTCATATTGGCAGCGACAGCCACGGTTGCAGTTTGCGCTTGAGCACACGCTGAAAGACATGCCAGTAGGATTAGGAGTAAGCGCAACAAATGAAGTGCCTAACAATAAAATTGAACTTCAGTTTATAACCAATCTGAAATTTGTCGATTCAGGCTCACAGCTTTATAGCCTGGAGTTTCTCCTGAGTAAGCTCGAATTTTACGAATTAACTTCGAAACTTGCGCTTCTGAAGCCAATTCCTTGTGTATAGCGATAAAGAAGATTTCGTCTTTAACAGGGATAAAGCCAAGACCATTCTCAATCGCGACATTTTTCACCCCCAGCCCTGCATCGACCTTACCAGCCAGAATGGCGTTAGCCACTGCTGAGTGGGTGAACTCCTCCTGCAAGTAGCCATGAATATCTGTTGGATCGATATTCTCCTCAATCAGTAAGGTATCAAGCAATAGCCTGGTACCCGAGCCAATTTGGCGATTCATGAATCGAACCTTGCGCTTCGTTAGATCAATAACCGACTTAATGTTCAGTGGGTTACCTTTTTTAACCATCAGGCCTTGAGTTCGTTTCATCACAGGGAAAACTTGAATACCGCTTTTCATCAGTCGACTGTAAATTGCCTTAGAGCTTTTCTCATCGGACACATGGTATCCAGCAATATCGACTTCTTGATTCAAAAGCTTTTCTAAGGCCTCGCCTGACCCCGCTATTTTTAAAGCAAAGCCCTTCACATCCTCAACAGCTTTTTGAATGATGGCATCGCTGCTCGAATGAAATTTCCACTTAGAGCTTTCAATCTTCTTCAGCTTATTAAGTTCTAGTATTAATTTGTCGTAATGCAGTTTTCCCTGCTTATTGTGATCTGCTTGCATGCCATCAATAAAGCCAATGAAATATTCGCCAAACTGAGTCAACTCCGAGCCATGCCCTTTTGTCCTCAAGATGAGTTGCAGGGATAGCATTTCCTCAACGTCGTTTAATTTTCCCCACGCACTTCGATAAGACACCCCGGATTTCTTGGAAGCCTGCACCAAAGAATCCCCGCCCCCGATATTTTTTAATAATCCAGACAACCAAACTAAATCAACTGGGGTCTTATCGGCAACTTTCCCTTTGGGGATAAGCATTGGTCGTATATCAATTTGCATATGTAATCCATTGCATATTCAAGCGTCTCTAGAGTGTGGGATGATAACAACTTAATCGATCTATTGGTGATACAAATGAAAAAACTGCTCCTTAGCTTCACCGCCGCCCTCTCCTTGGTCTTGTTGAGCCAAAGTCAAATGGCTATTGCTCAAGAAAAGAGCATCGTTGTGTCATCTACAACTTCTACAGAGCAATCGGGTCTTTTTGGCTACCTCCTCCCAATCTTTGAAAAGAAGGCTGGTATTCAGGTCAAGGTTGTGGCGGTTGGCACTGGTCAAGCTTTGGATATTGGTCGACGCGGCGATGCCGATGTCGTTTTTGTGCACGATAAGCCTGCTGAAGAGAAATTTGTTGAAGAAGGTTATTCAACTAAACGCAATGAAGTGATGTACAACGACTTTGTCTTGATTGGTCCAAAAGCTGATCCAGCGAAGATTGGTGGCGGCAAGGATATTCAGGCGGCATTACAAAAGATTGCTTCTACGCAGACTCCATTCATCTCACGCGGTGATAAGAGCGGTACGCATGCTGCAGAACTACGTTACTGGAAAGGCGCTGGGGTTGAAGTTTCTCCATCATCAAGCTGGTACAAAGAAACCGGCTCTGGCATGGGTCCTGCCCTTAATACTGCATCCGCTATGAATGGCTACATCTTGTCTGACCGTGCTACTTGGTTAACCTTCAAGAATCGTGGCGACCTCGTTATCTTGGTTCAAGGTGATCCAAAACTCTTCAATCAGTACGGTGTCATGCTAGTTAACCCTGTGAAGTACCCTCAAGTTAAAAAAGCTGAAGGACAGGCATTCATTGATTGGCTGATTTCTAAAGATGGTCAAGACACGATTGCTGGTTATAAAGTTGGTGGTGAGCAATTATTCTTCCCTAACGCTAAGAAGTAAGCCAGCGCCATTAGGTTCGCTTGAAACTAGCCTGCTACAGCGGGCTTTTTTACGTCAAGCCAAAACGCCTGACCAATAGGGACTTTACAAACTGAGTCAGACCAAAGTAGCAGAGCAGTATGGGGACTAAGCCATACCAGTAGATGGCTGGTAGCGGTGACATCTGCAGTGGGCCTGCAAGATGACTAAATGGTAGGGCTATGGCGACGAGACAAATAACGCTAGTTGTCAGAAGCAAGGGAAGACTTGGGCGGCTTTGTATAAAGGGGATCTTGCCTGTTCTAATGATATGCACGATCAGCGTTTGCGACAGCAGTGACTCCACAAACCACCCCGTCTGAAACAGGCTGGCATCAGCTAGAGAATCTGCGCGCAGAACAAACCACAGTAAACCAAAGGTGGCGTAATCAAACAATGAGCTGATGGGCCCAATACAGAACATATAGCGGGCGATATGGGCGATATCCCAAGTGCGTGGTTCTGTTAGGTATTCCGCATCAACATTATCAGTAGGTACTGAGGTCTGGGAAAAATCATAAAGCAGATTATTCAAGAGAATTTGCACTGGTGCCATCGGCAGAAAAGGAAGCAGTGCACTCGCGCCGACCATGCTGAACATGTTGCCAAAGTTGGAGCTTGCAGACATCTTGATGTATTTCATGATGTTGCCAAACACCTTGCGACCTTCCAGCACCCCTTCTTTCATAATCAAGAGATTCTTCTCCAGCAAAATAATGTCTGCTGATTCTTTGGCTATATCTACTGCTGTATCAACAGAGATGCTCACATCAGCTGTTTTTAGTCCTGGGCCATCATTAATGCCATCACCCAAATAACCGACTACGTGCCCTTTTGATTGGAGTACTTGTATCACCCTTGCCTTTTGTTGTGGTGACATTCTGGCAAAGACTGAGATCTCTTCGGCAACTGTGGCGAGCTGATCATCGGTAAGTTCATCTACTTGTGAACCTATCAATACTCTCTCTACAGAGACGCCAACCTCGCTGCAGATTTTGCGCGTTACCAGTTCATTGTCGCCAGTCAAAATTTTGACCTTCACCCCTAAAGCATGCAATTCGGCGATTGCTGGCCTAGCAGAATCCTTTGGGGGGTCTAGGAAGGCAACATAGCCTACTAAGGTGAGATTGCTCTCATCGGCGACGGTGTAGTGATTATTAGGGTTAGCGTTGGCAATCGCAATCTCTTTAATAGCCACTGCAATTACACGAAAGCCATCGCTACTGAGTTCTGCAAACAGGGATTCTTGTTGGGTCTTCAGCTCAGGGGTAATGGCTTGCACTTGGCCGTTCAGTACAACCTTGGTGCAGCAACTGGCAATTTCCTCTACCGCGCCCTTGCAAATCAGAATCTGCAAGGCTTCATTTTGTTTCACTACTACAGACATGCGACGACGCTGAAAGTCGAAAGGAATTTCATCGAGCTTTTCAAATGCAGCAGCTTGATGCAATTTTTGATGAATATCGACGTGCTTGAGCACCGCTACATCCAATAAGTTTTTTAGTCCGGATTGGTAATGGCTATTGAGGTACGCATACTCCAGAACTGTTTCATCTTCGTTGCCAGCAATATCAACATAACGTTCTAAGATGATTTCATCTTGAGTCAAAGTGCCAGTCTTATCCGTACACAGAACATCCATGGCGCCTAAGTTCTGAATGGAATTCAGGCGCTTCACAATCACCCGCTTCCGGGACATGGCGATTGCACCTTTTGCAAGGTTAATCGTCACCAGCATAGGCAGCATTTCAGGAGTAAGGCCAACCGCAACTGCTGTAGCAAATAACAAGGCCTCCAACCAATCTCCTTTGATCAACCCATTGATGAGGAAGACTGCTGGGACCATAACGGCCATGAACTTGATCATGAGCCAGATAAATTGCTTGATGCCTTTATCGAAGCTGGAGGTCTTTTTTGCAGAAACAATATCTTTTGCGAGTTGACCAAACATGGTCTGTGAAGCTGTGTGAACCACGACTGCCAATCCCAGGCCTGAGACAACATGACTACCCATAAAGCAGATATTGGGAAGTTCAAAGACTGACTTAGCATCACTACTACTAGCAACCTTCTCTACTGGCATGGCCTCACCAGTTAAAGAAGATTGGTTAACAAACAAATCATTTGTGCTCAATAGGCGAAGATCTGCCGGAATCAGGTCGCCAGCTGAGAGTTTGACGAGATCACCCGGGACAAGCTCGCTCAAAGGAATATCTTGTTCGAGGTTCTCGCGTAAGACGGTCACCTTAATACTCACTAGTTGGCGTAGTTTCTCTGCGGCTTTATTGGATTTGTATTCTTGTAAAAAAGCTAAGCCTGTAGATAAAAAAACCATCGCTCCAATCACCAGGGAACCCGTTACACCACCCGTCACCAAAGAAATAATTGAGAGCGCAATTAACAGCAAAGGCAAAGGCGATAGAAATAATGCTAAGAACTGTAAAAGCGGATGAATCTTGCGTGTGATGTCTATGGTGTTGGGGCCATATTTCCGGAGCCTGCTGATGGCAACATCCTTACGCAAACCCTCTATCGAACTCCCCAACTCCTTGAGCAAAGAATCGTGCTGTACATTTGAAAAATGTGTGATGTCTAAGCTATGTTGCTGTATGGGATTCATAGATTCATTGTAGGCTCATAGGCTATTTCCAGCCAAAGAAAATGCCCGACAGATTGAAGCCTGACGGGCATTTTGGGATGCAGAAGAAACTCTGCAAACGGTGTATTACTAATGCATTACTTCTTAGGCGTTACAAAACCAATGGCTGTGTCGTCAACAAACTCAACAATGACATCATCGCCAGCTTTGAATTTCTCAAGACCAAGAACGCTTTGATCCACTTTAACTCTTTGCTTTTCACCGCTAGGTAATGTGAAAGTCACTACGCGAGTCTTAGCATCAATCGTAGTAATTTTTACTGTTGCATAAACAGTGTCAGTTGTTTCTTCAAATGGCTTTGCAGATCCTTTGCCGGCAATCACAACGGAGCGAACACCAGAAACACCTGGTTTAGCATCTTTGCCAGCAGCTGTTAGGCCAATCGCAATCGCTTGAGCATGCTCAACCAAAAATACGTCGCCCTTTTTAACTTTATCCAA
>Ga0214197_1000434_pt1 | contig 11046 bp, 5 predicted proteins | sample TroBogEpilimnion_16_FD_153035 | JGI IMG/M metagenome (GOLD analysis project Ga0214197, IMG submission 153035) | Freshwater microbial communities from Trout Bog Lake, WI - 09SEP2008 epilimnion | ecosystem: Environmental > Aquatic > Freshwater > Lake > Epilimnion/Euphotic zone | place: Trout Bog... | reverse complement strand
ATGGTCCCTTATTTTAAAAAACCTTTCCAAGTAAAGTCTGGACAAAGAACATGGAGAAGAGAATTAAGATTCTTTTTTACGGCCCTCAAAGCCCGTAAAAGTAAAGTAAAAACAACCCTCTTACGGCCCTCAAAGCCCGTAAAAAAGGACGCAATTTTAGCACTGAAAATAATTCCTTTAGATTCCTTTACTAGTTTATAAGAAATGAAAGAAAATGGTCCTCTTTTGAGCATACTTCTTATTTACAAAAATCAAGTTTTATGAAATATGAATAAGGCAAAGATGAAGAAATTATTTTTAGAACCTTCCCCAATCCTTATTATCTTTGAGAACCTGAAAGAAAATACGGAATATCCTTTATATGTTCAAAAAAGAACACAAAAATGATCGTAAAAAACTCAGAACACTAGAAAATTCTTTTAAGATTTGTGATGGGAACCGTGTACCCCCACCTATAAACGGTGTGTTGCGGCTAACATGGATCTAAGACAAAAAGGGTCAAACCTTTTTCTTTCTTTAAGGAGGCTGTTTCCTTGCTTTTAACTAAGTGAGTGGTATCCAGCATTTCTTAAGGCTCACTTATCTAAAAAGATGCTTCTTTTAAGGAATGAGAAAGATTGGGATCATAGAAAAGTTCTTAAGAAAAACATAAAAGGAGAATACCTCATTTTTTTGATTAAATTCAAGATATAAGGCAATGGTAAGGTATGAAAATCTTTTACTCATCACCAATAGACATAGAATAGGACAACTTGATTACACAAATGAGAATATGTTTTCATTATGACCATTGGACATCAAATTCTTTAGACATGATGTAAGGATAGAAAAGGAAATTTTTGGCTTACCTTCACAAACGTGGAGCAGATTAGGAAAGAAATCTTGAAAAACCTTTTGCTTCTTCTCCATATTTCTTGAAAACAGGCATCAGAAGAAAGTGTTTTATAAAAATATCGGACTAATATCTTCAACAAAAAATTCTCTGGAAAGATTCTTAATGCCTTTTTAGGCTATAGAACTCTTATACAAAGAAGTTTTTGCCATTAGAATTGTTCTCTTCCAAACATTGTATTATTTCTTTGGTCAGTCACACTTGTGATTACGCACCGCATTGTAAATGAAAGACAAGTAATACGGAGCCTAAAAAACTCTTTGTTGCTTGGATTTCATCCGTAAATTATCCAGTGCCAGGAATATCCAAATGTTTAAGTATGGAAAATTTTCCCAAAGGGTTTTTACGTACATATGGTGATATTTGTCTATTCCTGACATTCTTCTTTCCTATCACCATTGTATTTTCCTTCATTTCATTCATGATCCACGAGGGGAAAAAAGTGTTTAGGCAGGTTATGGCAACATAACTCGTTTTTTCACTCTTTTCCTACCCAAAACTCTTTGTAAAAATGCAAAAGACAAAGGGTTATTTTGACACTTCAACAGAGAAAAATTGCCCAAGAGGTCAACTTTTATCTATTTCCTGTCAAAACTTTTTGAGAGGGGTAGAATAATATGTAAAGCTTTTTTTTAGCGACCTTTTGAGTAATTTGACTCTTTAGAAGATTGTCATTAGAACTAGAGATAGAACTCCCCAATTAAGCTAGGTTAGGTTAGTTAAATAGGTTAAGTTAAGGTTAGATTAGCTAGGAACTCTCTAAATAAGGATAGTATAAGAATTTCTCGTTAAGTTAGTTCAGAAAATGGCCACTAGACGGCGTCTCATCGTCGCCTAATCCATTTCACTCTTTCTGTCATCAATTTTAAGTTAGTTTAGAAAATGGCCACTAGACGGCGTCTCATCGTCGCCTAATCCATTTTACTCTTTTAAGTTAGTTTAGGAAATGGCCACCAGACGGCGTCCCGTCGCTGCAGAAACCATTTCACTTTTTCTGTCATAGATTTTAGTAGCTAAAATGGTCAACAACGTAAAAATGTCAAATGAACCATTTCACCTGTCTCCAATTTGGTCAGGAAAACTTCTCACGAAGTTTTCCTTCCCAAAAAGGAAATAGTTCAGAATTTGGCCACCAGATGACGTTCGAGCGTTACCGATCTTATTTTACCTGTCTATTCTCTGATCAGTCTAGCAAAATGGTCACCAGATGGCGTCCTTACGCCGCCGAAACCATTTTTACCTGTCTATCTTAAAATTAGAGTATATTTTGTCCGTCAATAGTTTAGTTAGCGCAATAGTTTAGGAATTTGACATTTGTCTTACGACAAATGCCAAATTCAGCATTTTCCCGCCCAAAACGGACTAATGATGAAACAAAACGGATGCGTCCCTATAAAAGGATGCCCCACCTTGAATCATCATCAGTCTATTAGTAGACAGACCCCCTATCAGTCTTATTTACTAAGGCAGATAACCCAACAGTCTTATTTTTCAACGCAACTTTACCAACTCACCCTAAACCGGTCAGTTTTACTATTTTTTTCCAACACTTTACAAAAACTTTGACTTGTATTTTTTTAGCTAAAAGAAACTTAGTCTTTTTTCGAGATCACTCTCGTCTGGGACTTAGTCTATTTTTGTTAAGAATTTACATTGGCAAAGAGGGAAGCCTTCACCATCCAAGGCTTATTCTATTAACACCAAGTGTTAATAGAATAAAGGGAATTACGATTGTTCGCCAGAGCATTCCCCATTCCTTTCCCTATACTTTTTGCAAAGAGTTACGGAAAACCTTTTGGATCATACTTTTTACTGTAATTTTCCAATAAAAGAGAAACCGTACAAAACTTTGGCTCCATTCTTTTTGTTTATAGTAAGGCACCCTAAGGTAGTCTTTGTCGAATACAGTCCTAAACAAAAACTCACAAAAAGCCTTACATAATCAAAAACTGGTCCTTCGAGCCGTTGTTTTGTCAAAAAATATTGGAGTAAGATTTCCTTGAACTTGACTGATTCTAGGAATCTCTCTTATATTTATAAGACTTTACTTAAGAGACGAACTAGACCCAACTCTTAAAAAAGTTGGTTATCTTTTTCATCTTTTTCTAAAGTTTTACGGTTTCCTCATCGATAGGATAAATTATTCCTAAATCAAATCGATTTTTGGAAAACATTTCTCCTAGCTCTTAAGTTTAACACTTAAAAGAGAGACGGACCGAGGACTAACCCTAAAAAAGTTAGCGACCCTTAGTTCATCTTTATTTTTAGTCGTTTTACTTCAAGAGGGGACTCAGAAAATCACCTTGAGTAAGTGGTTTACTGAGACTTCGAAATAAAAAGCAAATTAGCTTAAGAAAAGAATTGTTCTACAAGTCTTTTCGTCCTTTTACTGGAAAATAACAGTCTCAGTATTTTACCCATTGCGGGTAAGATATCTGTTAGAAAAAGTTATCCCAGCAAGAGGGAGAAGAAAAGAAGGCCTTCGGACTTCACGACTACAGCTACGTGGCCAAAAATTACAGTAGGACAGATTTCTTTTATCTTTTCTTTTCAAAAGCGGAATCGTATCAGAGCATAGTTATGGCTAGTCTTAACTCTTCACTTAACAACCTTAGAGGGAGGTCCTCAGACGGAAGGGGCTCTATGCCTAACCTTCTTTCTAGTGGAGCTACCTCTAGAGGGGCGAGTGGACATGCTGATCCTTATGATGAAACCAGAAGGAAACAGCAAGAGGAACTTGACGATATTGCTCGACGATTGAGACAACTTAACCAAAATAGTCCCCCTTCCCAAACTCAGATTAGAGGCAGGCCCTCCAGTAGAGAAAGAGTCAGTTTTGCTGGCACTCCTTCAAGATCAAGACCAACATCTCCCTCTTCTGAGGATGATGGCGGAATTGACGATGATGGAGATATTAGCAGAAAAGACAGGGACACCGTTAAGATTATTCTTAGTTTCCATAGGGACATGGTTCTTGACCTAGGATATAGATTGGTTTTCAACAATAGTCTCCTAATTGTCACGGGATATGATGAGGCCTTCAGGAAGATTCATCTTACCATAAGAAATCTTTTTAATGGTCGATTCTTGTCACCGGTACAAATGGGAAAAATTGCTGATGCCGTCCTTAAAATGTACATTGAAGGTTTGGCACATGTTTTTGACACTGTCGCAGGCGATGATGACAAGAACAATGCTGAATCCCTTGTGCGATTTGTTATCATTGGGATTGCCTTTGGCCCCGATAGGGCCTTGGTTGCATACAAAGACCTTGACCATCTTTGGAGCAGCTTCAGGCGTACTCACGATGATGACAAATTTGAGGATCTTATCCAAGACAAGGATTTTCTAGATCTTCTGGGTGGTCTCGAAGACCTGAGAGATATCTTTTACTCCTACTTCAGGGAGGATGGGTATGACCCTAGGGTCCTCTCGCCCATCAAAAAGAGACCTTCTGTCAGGCCTATCGACACTTACCTGGGAATTAGAGAAAATAAAGACCTAGTTATCAACCCTCCCCCAAGGAGTTCTACTCCTATTAGCTATATGCCAGAAAGAATAGAGGAAATAGAGAGAAGTTCAGACAATTTGGTGCTTGTTCCTCCCCGCATCCATGATGCCGGTCTGGACAACACTAACTATTTTGAGACCTACCAAGACTACCAGTATAAGCCCCGTATTATTAGGGGAAGGGATCCTATTATGGGTAGGGACTCTAATTTCATCGAAAATACCGTCAAGTCTCTTCAAACTATTCCCTCTCTCACTCAGAGAGACAGAGATATCATCTTGGGTACTGCCTTTGGTATCGCAAGGGGTATCTCTGGTCTGTCATCTAGAGAAATTCCTAACCCAGGAATGCATGTCGAATCTCGTTCAGTTACTGTGGATCCATTTAAGTATGACTTGAGACTTGACAATTTTGATTACTGTATTACGGGGAACACCAGGGAACAGATCCTTGGCAGCCGCTTTGCACAGACTCAGTTTGCTAACCCTGGCTCACGCTTTGCGGTTATGCAAGCTATCTTTCAAAGGGTTGTCGATGATCCTTTCTCTTCTCCGCAAGCAGTAAACATAGCACTTAGAGAACTAGGTCAGGTAGATTACCCTAAGATCTATCAGCAGAACACAATGCATGCAGCCAACAAAGCAGTTCAATCTCTAATACATCCTTCTGCGGGTGACTCCGATTTGATTCCTTGCCCTGTCCTCGGTTTTGAACCTTTGACTGACAAGATTTTCAAAAGCGTAGTCCTAACGATGCCCCACAAGGAAAAGTATAGTTTGGAGAATGAGGGTGTGAGGCCACTAAGACAGTACCTCAGATCTCTTGAAACTACTATCACTTACCATAGGCTTAGCTCTGAAGCTGCCTATGCTCTGCTTCTTGCATTTGTTGAAGGATATGCCCATTCTTTTGCTTACAACGCCAGAGAAAAGGGACTTTCCTTCTGCAAACTGTGGGAATCCATCCAGAAAGCCAACACCAGCTACACTTTGGTTGATGTGGAAGAGGAGGTCCGAGCAGTGATAGTCAAGAGACCTAGGAATGTTGGGGTAGCCTTGCATCAAATAGCTAGCCTTAGATCCCGGGAAAACAATAGACGATTTTCTCCCCACCTTAGAGAAGAGATTATAGAGCAGAAAACCCTTTCTGACTTCCGTGAATTGATTCACCGGCATTTCCCCTCTGCAGCTTCTGCAATTGAAATGGCTTTTACTGCACAAATGAGTGTAGAAAAAATGGAAGCTGAAGCAGCATCCAGGATTGGAGATCTTCTCCATACCAAGAAGCCAGGCACTATTATTTACATTGAAGCTGTCAACAACTTTATGGCTCACATGCCTATGGTTCAGAGCGGAATGCCAGGGAACCACTTCCAGAATCAGAACCCTAATATCTTTAGACAACCTCAGAGAGCTAAGATGAATGCAGTGGGTGTCGAAGGAAATGTAGGAAAGAACCTCTTGTTCCCACCTCAAGGATCGCCTCAAGTCAGAGGAGCCAGATCTCTTAAGAGTGGAAACAGGAGCGGATTCAAACAGAATGAAGTTAGGGCTCTTGAATACGGTCAGAACAATGTAGACATGAATCAGAGACAAATCTCCCTCCCTGCTTGTTTCCTTTGTGGACGAACTGGTCATTACTATAGTGTTTGTAACACCTACCCAAATATGCAGCCTAGGGGGGAAAGATGTCAGCAATGCAATGGGCAGCACCTGCCTGCATCTTGCTATAAGAATAGACCCCGTTACTCCAATCCCCGTTACGATAGGTCAGGAAATGGAAATGCTTTCAATAGAGGAAACGTTTCTGATGGTCGTTATTTCAACAATAACAACCAGGGATACTCTAGGAATTTTAATAGGCCTAGTGGCAACTATAGAAGGGAAGAAAATAGACCCCCTTATTACCCTAGAGACCAGCCCAGTCCATATAGCGCAGACCAGCAAGAAGGTTTGAATGCCAACAATGAAGTTGCCACTCAACTGGTTCAAGAGATTAGCAAAGCTAGCAACCAAGGGATTCCCATCCAGGAACTTCCCCAATAGACTAGATTTTCTGGTAAATAAGTAGTGACTTAAACAAAAGCCCTATCTTTTTATCGGTTTGAATTTTGAACTATTGATCCTGTACCTTTTTTTATTACTTAACGTAATGAAGAAAGGCGAAACCCTTGTAGATTATTTTAGTTATGTTGTCGGGTACCTATATTCTTGTTGCCTTAGAAATGAAACTTTTTCGAAATTCGTTTCCAAAGTTTCTAATCAAAGAAGCAAGAAACTCTCTCCAATCTGTGCTATTAGGTCTTTACCTAACACACAAATTGAAAGAGAAGATAGGTATTCCGATTTAAACGATGATTGCTCTTATGAAGAAGGATATTCAGACTACACTGAGTCTGAAAGTAGCTCAGAGGCAGCTTCTTTTGTACCTCCAGATCTATTTTATGATCCTTCTGTAGAAGAGTATGGCTATGACAACAGTCACCCTACTACTTCTAGTACTTTAAGAGCACAAAGAAGCTACCTCCGAAAAACTAATCCTTTGGAGTACCAACAATCAGTCTTCGACGACAACCCCTTATTGGCTGAAAGTTTTGAGTACTACCCTCCAGACCTTTTTGACATTTACACCAGAAGTAATGTTGAAATGGACTTGGATGGAATCAAGGATGACAATGAAGAATATGTAGCTTACAATTATGATGGCACTAGGTCAGATTGCATTTATCCGTCCTCGTTAACGATAACGGAAACAGAAATGCAAATGTATAACCTTTTTAAGGAAAAAGGTTTATTAGATCAAAATTTGATACGCAAAGGAACGGACATTCCAGAAACAATACAAGAAGTTGAGAGCCTTTCTGAATATGACTCAGATCAGTCAGAAACCTCAGTAACTGAAAGTAATGAGTCTGTAATGACCGACCTAGCGGGACTTTTCGCTGAATCAGAAACTGAAATTCCTGAAACAAAAGAAGTAAGGGCTGAGAATGCTCCCTTTACTATTTTGTCACGAATTTTGCTTCTAGTAGGCCAGAAGTTTGTTAAATCAAAATACTTTTTACAATACATTTGGTTGTCATTTTTCACATTGTCCTTGATACTCAATCCTCCTACCAATATACCAGTGGCATCTATGTTTATACCAGTTATTTACCTCTATTTGCCATGGGTAGGGCAGTATTGTAGGCAATTGATTTGGAGACTTTGGCCTAAAAAACCAAAGAAAAGAGTCTATCTTACTCCAAAGACATTTTCTGCAAATCTTGTCCGGGTTTGTCCTACAAGATCAAATCGTTTCAACATGAGACTGAGAGCAGAATTTAAGGACTTTATGCAGAAGAAACACTTAGAGAAGGAGAAACTGTTAGACAGTTTGAGGAAAGTAGAAAAAGTAGAGAAGGAAAACTGGAAACCTCCTGATCCTTGGGTTTTCGCTAACAAAGTGAATAACTATGTTAGTGACCTTGAATCAGACATAGAGGAAGCTTATTCCAGTCAGGGTTATATAAGGGAGAGAGGCAGAAGGAGGAAAAGGCCTGAACCCTCTTCACCTGACTATTTCCCTGGACTCGTTCAGGCTTCGCCCCTGTTCGAGATCGTAAAAGTAGACAGCAACAAATTAGTATCTAGGACTATTGTAACTAGGATACCTCTTGTAGACTTAAGATATTATATCAAAATTGGGTTTCAAGATAAGGTACTTAGAGCAGGTCTTATTGATACTGGATCTGTTGGCTGTTGCATTGGAAAACACGTTGTCGATAAACTTAGAAAAGTATTGAAATTCAAAACCGTGAAAACCAATAGCTCTATGACAGGAGTAAACCCTAAATTAATAGGGAATATTACTGAAAGAGTTTATTTAGACTTTATTTTGGAAAACAATTGCATTATTAGACAAGTGCCATTCAGTGTTGTGGACAATGATTATGACGTAATCCTTGGACATAATTTTCTGAACACCTACCGTTACAAAATGTATTGGAAAGGTGACGCGCCGTTTATAAAGCTAGGTTTCTCAGAATTAGTTAGAATTTACATTGGCGAACTCGGTTCTGAAGTTTCTCTATATCCTCTAAACCAAGACAATGTGCCTAAGGATAATTCTGTAGGTGTGACCAATTCTGAAAATTTTGTAGTCTCTTTTAGAGAACAAGATGCATTCATTGAATCGGCCCCACCTTATGAATTGATAGACCCCAATAGCCCCTCTAGAATTGATAGGAATGTAGATAGCGGTTGGGAAGGATTTTCAGATTGTCTCTCAAGTCTTACTCAATGTATCTGCATTATACTGTTACTTTTTGGAGTAGCTATTGTCTTTTCGGTTTACAAATCTCAAATTCACTCAGCTGTCGTATTGGAACACAATAAGACAGTTACTTGTCATACCCAAACTTTTTATCATCCAAAGAACAAGACTTTTTAAGAAAGTTTTGTACTTTTTCATGCAACTTTTGTAATTGATAAGGTTTTGCAAAAAGAAATTGTAGAGTGGGTTCTAGTTGAAGTCTTAAAAATTCTATTCATCAGAATGTTACTCAGACAAATTCAAAATGTTTCTACTTCTTACAAAAGTATTTTAAATTTGGCATTTCTCTAACACAATCAAAAACTGGCAAATAGTAAATTCAAAATCAAAAATTGGCACTTACAACCTGTAATCAAGAACTGGTCAACATTTTTTGATTATTCTTACCGCAAATTTTTTTCCTTTTTTCCATTTTTTTTCAAAAGGGGTACTAGATTAGGTAAATTTATTTAAAATTCAAAAATTGCAGTAAAACAGTTACTTATGAGTTCGGCTGGACTGCCGTACAACGTGACGCCGAGATACTTTAAGTAACAAGCCTAGTTTTTGAGAACCTTCGGGAACTCTTAAACAAAGCTGGTTCACTTGTACAATAGAGCAGTCGACGAGATACTTTAATGTAACAGGCTAACGTTTCTGAAACTCTATGACATCTCATTTGAAAACCAACAATGTGCACTAACCCAAAAACTAGATTAGGAGTTAGGACGTACCTTCCTTTTGACTCTTAAATATCTAAAAGTAAGTTGGATGTTTTGGTTAGTCTTTCGGAAGTTTTTCGCAAGATTTAAACTAAGCACGTTCTGGAATAGAGTATTTCTAAAAATTCATGAAGAAAATTGAATTCTGGAAAAGTCCTTTGAGAAGAAGCTTTGAGTGGTATGTTTGCATAGGAGAATGTATCTTTTTGTGAAACTTAAAATAAATGACCTACAAAAGTAAATGGTAAACGGGTGTACATGTTTGAGACTCATCCTTTATCATTTGCTGGGAAGTTTGTTTTTTGGATTAACAAAAAGATGGATTTAACTATAACGACATTACGAAAACGCACAAAGTTTTTGCCCAGAGTATTTTTGTGGAAAACTAAAATCGGAATGAAATTTTAGAAATATCTCGAAAAATGCGTTTTTAAGAAACTTCCTTGGAAGTTACTAAGAAACTCACTTTTCAGACGGGAAAGACAGACCAAATACAGACAATTTATTATTTCAAATCCTTCAAAGATGAAAATCCGAAAAGGACGCGAAATAAGATATTAAAGAGAGCACTTTCCGCAAAAACACATTTTTTTGAAAAATTCCATAAGATAAATACTTTTTGAGAAACGAACAGTATTGAAAACGTATGAGTTACGTTTTACCGAAGACGAGTTTTTAAAACTTTTTTGGCACAATTAAGAGATTTTTTGACTAGAATTTATTTTGACACAAAGTAGGTTAAAAATACGACTAGACATAGCACCAAAGAGTAGGAAAAGCTTTTTTGAAAAAATGGATCTTGATAATTTCTGCCTCCTTTGATGAGAAAATGAACAGCTTCTTCAAACGTTGACAAAGTCGACCAAACGAGAAGATTGTACTTTTCCCTGAAAAACGAGAAAAAGAAATTACATTGAGACACATTTTTAAGAAAAAGTGAAACTTCTTCTCTAAAACTGTTCACTAGTTATTCTTTTTATTTCCAAAATTGTCTTTCCCTGCAAGAAAGAACAAAAGAGGAATAAAAGGAAAATAGCGAACGTTTTTCTGTAACTCAGACTAATTTTGACAATGACGCAAGTTTAGACGTTGAACTCATGAAAGAGAATTTAACGTCTTCACTGGAAATTGACAAAATTAAATGAGTTCTCTCTCTCTCTTTCTCTCTTTCACACTTTTTAGACTATAGAAATAAGCGCCTCTTTTTTAACCCTGTGCGTCGCACAGCAGGGGGTTAGGAAAGAGAAAAATATGTATTTCTGAAAATGTTAAATCTTTCTAAAAAATATTGAAAAAAGTGATTACGATTATTTGTAAATCCGTCACTGCCAGAAAGAGAAGGAAAACATAAAATTATCTTTTCCACTACTCGATGACAGGACATTGACATTTTCTCGTAAAACTTTTTGAAAACTTTTTGAAAGATTAGCATTGAGATACATAGTTTTGTTTTCTGAAAAACTTCTTATCCCGTTACATTTTCTCTAAACATAAGTACTTACAAATAAGATAGAAAGATTTCTTACCTTGGACGCAGACTTTGTAGAATTTCATTTTTGAAATTTGAGGAAGAAAGGATTTTCAACTAGTTGATGTCTTTTCATCAAAGGCTGTTGACAAGCATAAGG
>Ga0214197_1000401_pt1 | contig 12576 bp, 4 predicted proteins | sample TroBogEpilimnion_16_FD_153035 | JGI IMG/M metagenome (GOLD analysis project Ga0214197, IMG submission 153035) | Freshwater microbial communities from Trout Bog Lake, WI - 09SEP2008 epilimnion | ecosystem: Environmental > Aquatic > Freshwater > Lake > Epilimnion/Euphotic zone | place: Trout Bog... | reverse complement strand
ATTCCTCAGGTTTTCTCAGTAAAAACTCAATGTAGTAATAAACTCTGGTATCCTTATCCTCAGGTTTACTTTATGAAAATTAGAAATTTTCTGGTATCCTTTTCCTCAGATATTCTAATCTCAAAATTGTGATGTATTAATAAACTTTGGTATCCTTTTCCTCAGGCTTATTATACAAAAATTAGAAATTTTCTGGTATCCTTTTCCTCAGATATTCTAATTTTAAAGGGACTGTAAAACAGGACTTCTAATTTGAAGTACCTGGAGTAAAACCTACTCTTTTACGTCCATACCTCAACTTTAGTCCTGGCTCCTCGTTTTCTGAATCAGAATTTTCAGAATCTGATAATGGGGCACTCACAATAGGCTCATCATTGTCCATAATGGGTAATAATGCGCTGGTGGATGCAATCGGTGCATCTGTACCATCAAGTACATCATTAGTGGCAAACTCATCAATTGGATTTACTGCTACACTAATCTGTTTTACAGCGTCATTAAACTTTGATGAATTGTCAACCTTATTGTCAGGATTTACACTAAAGTTGGAATTGTCAGTATCCTCATTGTCCTTATAACTTTCATCGGGTATAAATAATTCTAATGAATCTGGTAAGGTTAAACTATCATGTTCAGCTATTACGGAAAAATCTGTGCTGATAAAATCTTTAAAATCATGCATCAAGATTTTTGAAACTTCAACAGGAAGATTATTGAATTCAGGGGAAAACCTTTTATACAGTTTCAAATCATTATTACTGTACAACGCTTGAAATCCATCTGCAATTCTTCTTACCACTGTTGTCGTAAATGTAGGATTTATAACAACATAAGGTGAAGGGTTAAATTTTGTACGGAGAACCTGTGAATTACCTTCTACAATAGTTCTATCCAAAACAAAAACAATATCATCCCTTTTAAATTCCTTATTTGTTCTATTCCTATTTATACGTTCAGACTGTTCCATTCTTAGTTCTGTAATGTTTTCTGTTGCTATTTTGGTCATTTCTTTAATTTCCTCAGAAATTTGATTAACTAGGGTACCGTGATTCTTAATGGAATAATGGGGTGGAGCGATTTTATTTTCCAAAAATAAATTTCCAGCATTCTCACTACCAAATACCATCTCACTTGGTTTAAACCCTGTTTTAGGTGAAACTGTGTTATTTAACACCTTACTTATCAAATATGGTAAATACTCCCAATTAAGGTTTGGCCTTGTTGCTAAAAATTTGCGCAAAAGGAGTTTTACAGTTTGAACTAATCTTTCTAGTTGGCCTCTTCCTTCTGGATGCAGGGCAGAGCTAGATATAACTTTAACTCCAAATGCACTCATAGATTCCAACCAGCTGGTTGACCTAAAGCCAGGACCATTATCTGTGTGGATCTTTGCAACATTGAAATTTTGCAATACTCCATTTAGCATAACTCTGGATATTTCCGCAGATGTTTTGCTTTTTAAAGGGACAATCACTGTGAAATCTGTTAATATGCATTGCATTATTAATAAGTGCGAGTAACCTCCAGCACTGTTCAAATTTTCACACAAATCCATCATGAGCTCTTCAAAAGCATGTTTTGGTACTGGATAATAGCCTGTTGTTTGCTTTCTACTACCTTTGTAAGATAAGAAACATGGATGGCACCTTGACACAAAACGCTTTGTTACTGAAGACATATGTGGAAACCAATATGGCTGCAAATCAGCTAACATTCTGGTTAAACCTTGATGTCCTAATAAATGGGTATTTGAAAGCAATACTCCAACCATTGAAGGGGGTACCATTATTCGATAATGACCTTTATTAATCATTAGTAAATTGAAAACAAGTTTGTACTGAGCTTTATCCCTTTTCTTATTTGGGGATTTCTCTACATACTCAAAATTTTCTGAAGCCAAACATTTTGTATAGATTTCCACCAATTCAGTTTTCTGTGCTTTAATAATGTTAGCCCTGGAGAGTTTTTCCCGTAATATTTCTAACGGTGTACTAATTGCTTTTACATTATCCAACCCTGCATTTACTGATAATACATGTGATATTTTGACAGCTGGGGGTTGGTTATTCACAGTTAAATACTGAGGATTATCTTCTACAAATTGTGACCACTCAAGTAGAGTAAAATCTAGTTGTGGTAATTTCGAAAAGAAATCTTTAATGACAATATCTTTTAAACTAAATTTGACAAGATCTCCAGGTGGGAGACCTTCTCTAGTTAAGAAATCTGCCAAATTTTCAGTCGTTTTAACAAAATGTAAAGATACCTGTGGGTAATCTGAGATTAACTTTAAACACCACCGTCTAATCTTAACACTGCTATCACTTACACGGGATGAAAACAAATAATACAAAACTCGACTATCCGTTAATAAAGTCACTTTTACACCTGAAATTAACTTTTGAAATGAGTACAGGGCAGTCAAAATGGCAAATACCTCCATATCAAGTATACTTCTTGATTCAAAACCAGGGGGTACACACTTTGCAGTATAACCAATAATGTTGATCTTTCCCTTTAAGTTCTCAAGCTTAAATTCAGTGTTTTTGTTGAAATAAAATGGCAAATAAATTTCATGCTCTTCCCTTTGATATAACCCCAACACAATAGGAGGTTTGTTACAATTTTCATGAAAATGTATAACTTTCTTATCTTTATGCCTTTCAAGCGAACTTATCACAATTATAGGCCTATAAAGACATAGTGCAAGTGAATGTATCAAATACATATTTGGATCAGGTCCCACTTTGCCTAATTTGAAATCAGTTAGGAAGGCATTAAATTCATTATAGCTCATTTTGAAGGTGAAATCTAGCATCTGCTTCGAAAGAATACCTTGTTTCAATTTCTTTACCGATTGCTCCCTCAATTCTAAAATTGAACCCGGGGGATTGCAATTGTAAATAGCCAAAGTAGACAGAACAGACCAGAAAAAAGAATTTGGAACGTCTTCTAGTTTATAACCTAGATATTTTTCTAGAGGTGCGATTTTAGGAGGAATAGTTTTAATTAAGGATGGTTTTGGGAGTACAATGGGTAACTCAGTATACAGGGTACATGGTATATATGGCAACTCCATATCAAACAGTATCTGATGTACTGGATCCTCTAAATCTAAATGATTGGGCAATACCTTCTCGCCTGACTGTCCCATTACTCTTTGTGCCAAAACTCCTCCTAATACTCCTGAAGAAGTTGCTGCATCAACCCATAGGTACTTATCTGCTTTCTCATCAATTAAATGGCAATAAAGTGGCTCACTTGTAAGAAGTGCTTTTAACTCTAAAAATACCTCCTTATGCTTATCTGTCGGCGCAAACTCTGCCTTACTAGACGTTAAAGGGGTAAGCAAACTTATTCCTTTGATGACATCAAGCGGTACTACCTTTCTTAAAGAGTTGATTAAACCTAGAAAAGCTCTCATACTCTTCTTATTAGTAGGGAAAGTATACTCTTCTACTTTCTTAATCCTTCTTGGGTCAGCAATTACAAAATCTTTTGAAACCCACCATCCTAGGAAACATATCTTAGTCTTAGCAAACTCACACTTAGAAACACTCAATTTTGCACCATGGAAATACAATCTAGCTACAGCCTTTTCTAAATTCTCAAAGTGCTGGCGTAAAGTTTTCTCATAGGTGGGCCTTAATTCACTAGTGACAATTATGTCATCAAAATATGAAACTGTGTCCTCTAAAACATTTCTCTCAAGCTTAACCACATTTTCACTCTCGAAAATTGGCTTACCATTTCTATCCAGTACTGGCACATAATTTAAAATCTTATCTATAGCCGTACTAAAATGGGCAGGAGAATTTGCTGCTCCCGTAGGAAGGGACAACCACTGGAAACTTCCAGATGGAGTTAAAAATGTTGTTAATGGCTGGGATTCTTTATCAATCCTAAGTGCCAGATATGCTTGCCTTAAATCTAAAGCGCTAAACATACTTTTCTTATGTAGAAACTGGAGTGTATGATTTATCTCAGGGATTACATTTGGAGGTGATTCAATCAATTGATTAACAGGGCTAAAATCTACTATTAACCTACCTAAGCAGCCTGGCTTGGCCCTAGGTACCAAGTATGAACTCATACCGTATAAATGCAAACCATTTGGTGTACTGGGGGATCTCATTATATAACCAAATTTACACAATAAATCCGTAATATCATCCAAATGCCTTTGATCTGTGGGACTTACATGAAAAATTCTACGTGATCTGGGTAAAACTTCACCTTTCCTAAGCCTAAGCTGAGTATAACCCAAGGTTAAACTTAAATTGCCTGCATCTAATGAATGCAATGAGACAATACCTGGATACTTTGTAATAAAGATATCTTTAACAAAAGGCCTTAGGTGTGGAGGAAATTTATCAAGCTGTACTGCTTCTTCAGGACTAGAATATATCCTCGTAGGTATATCTATTCCAGAAGGTTCAATTATTTTGAAATCTAAATCAGCTGTTCCAGTATACTCTGGACTATCAGCAAATAAAGTATCAGCTAGATCTTCATCATTAACCATAGTGGACCCCTGCTGTGCACTCAATGAATTTACAGTCATTAAAGGGATACGTATCCGAGAGTCTTCACTACTGGCTAGAATTTCTCTCCCTAAGGGATGTTGCGAAACCCATTTACGTAAATTTTCTGTAATCTCTTCATCAAGAGGTATAGCATTATATTGGTTAACTACTTCGATTTTACCTTTAATAATTCCATTTGATCTAGACTCATTTGTAAGATTCAAGATACATGCAATTGCGACATAACAATTCAATGTACTATCCCATGTTAAATCTGATCTTGAAGGAACAATTACAACATCTCCAATCCACAATGGCGTAATCAACACATAATCAGTTCTAATTACTGGCGCCCCTTTATCTAATCTTAGAAAAGCGCTTCCCATTTCATATGGACCAATACTGTACTCCCCTTCACATTCACAAATCTCCCAGCTATCCTTAAAGAAACACTCTGGCGAGAAATATTCAGGATGTTTAAAAGTAACAGTAGGTACATGATTGGGTGGAGGATTTCCATCATATCCAATGGTGGCAAGTCCTTGCTGTAACAAATCATTTCCCAGCAATAATTTAGGAACACCTCTTATGTCATTAATGATTAGGACATTAATTGTAATACCTTTGTGAGTAGGACTGAGCTTTAACAAAAATGCGAGCTGGCCTAAGATCTTAATAGAAGCTCCACTAAAAGTTGTAATTTCTTTAATAGTGGGCTCTTCCCAAGCTTTAGAAACATGTAATTTTTCTAGACAGGAAAGCTGTATAATACTAGCATCACTACCTGTATCTAGCAAACCTACCATTCTATAAGAATTCAAGTATACAGATATATAAATCTTTTTGCATGATTCAGTCATGGCAAAGACAGTCTTATCTAAATTTGATGAAAGGACAAATGAGGTTGCAGATAAACTTTTATAACCTGCAAGGTTAAAAAGTCGATCCGTCACTGACAATGTTTCAGTTGCATTGGCCTTATCAGGGGTCACCACTTTATGAGGTTTTGTGCAATTTGCATTTGATAGTCATCTTGTACCATGCAGGGGACCTGTGGGCCTAAAAGGACACAGAAAAGGAGGATGATTTAACCTGGGAACAACAGTGGCTGGGCATACATTACATGTGGACTGGGCAGGCTGTACAGTTACCACCTGGCCATTATTGTCCTTCATGTTCCTACAACCTTGTGCTGCAGTATGATTTGTCTTACCACACAAACTACAATACCTCTTTGTATTGTTTTGGTTGGGAATGTTTGAAGTATGCTGCTTTTGCTTACCAGGATTACCTCTCATGTTAGGATTACCTTTAGTATTTCCTGCCTGCTGTACATTGTTTTGATAGACTACTGCACTACTGCCGTTACTTCCATTAACCTGTTTCTGTCTAGTATGGGCACGCTTACTACTTTGCTTATCTGACTGGGTATCATTATCCTCCAATACAGTATCTATAGCATAAGACGTGTAACCCTTACCTTTACCCTTCTTGTGTTTACCTTGTGCTGTGGGGGGTTTGTTAGTGTTTACAACTCCCGCCCCATTTTGTTTAATATCAGCATCAATGGTATGCCTTAAAGCATTTAAAGGCCTGGAAAGTTCCATAAAGGTTATAGCCCTTCTCGCCTTCGCTGAGAGGGTATGAAACATATTGGAGCACACATTTCTACTGGTAGGTGGCAGACTCCTAATGAGAGCCTGTATTGCCTCATTATTATAATAGGCTGCCCTACTGGCGCCTTGTGGAAGTGCATAAGATGCCCTGTCAGCTAAGGACATAACATTACTAATGTGCCTTGGAAGGTCTACATTCTTAGTAGCCATTAAATTTGCCAGCTTCAGTCTAGCTGCATCAGGAGTTATTCTCCTATCATATTGCAACATCATATTAAAATATATGTTATTTAACCCTTCCTCTTGATCCACCCATTGCTGTATTAATTCATGTGCCTTTCCAGATGTACACATTAACAACATATGGATATACTCAGGTTCAGTTAAGCGCATTTGCTTCTGAGCAGCTTTCATAGAGCTGAAAAATTCACTTATAGTGAAAGTATCTCCACTTCCATTTCCAGAGAATTTATGTTTAAATGGAAAGATGCGTAATGCCTCAACCTTGGCTGCATTAGAGGTTAACTTAGACCTCTTTGAAAAATAGTCAGGAATACTTTCTACGCCAGTTACGCATAATGCGTCAAACTCCCGGGACATAATCTTTTCCTCGGTTTTCTCGGCAATTTTAGTCAATTCCTTTCGGACATTTTTCCTTTCCATTTCCATTTGCTGGAAAAATGCAGAGCATAATTCTGCTGCATTTACATTACTCTCAGTAATGCCCGTCTTTTCTTGCAATGCCAAATTATCTGCGGCCATATTCAAAAGCATTTTTCCCAGTGGATTTGCCTTTGTATATGCTACATGTTTAGCCTGCAATGCAGATGCAATACTGGAACCAGAAACAATACTTTCAGTCTCATCCCTATTTCTATTCCTAGCCCTTCCCCTTTCCATTTCAACTCCAGCCTCATTATCTGAATTTTGGTCATTATCCGGCCCTGTGTTTACATCCCAATTCTCAATAGCATTTAATTGCTCAGCATTTATTTCATTAATGCCTGAAGGGCCTGCTAATTCATTGTCTGATTGATTGCCACCAGAAACACGCCTCATTTTGTCAAGAGTCTTTTTCATAATTGATTTTCCTTTCTTGGAAGACCTTTCTTGACTATGAGAATGGCTTCTGGAACTATTCACAGAACTATTCCTGCTCGAGGACATTCTACGTATGAATAACTTAAATATATGGCTCAGAAACAATTGAAAATTTAAATAGCAGGAATTTTACACTTACACTAGCTTATTGCAATTATTCAGACGCTGAATTAATTCAATTTATCTAGGTTAGGCGGGACAATAATCAGAATAATTTCTACTGGCTGTAGAGTGAATAACTGGAATATTGAGAAGGCTCAGGATATGAAATATTCAATATGGAGAGCTAAATTTAAAATCCTTAGGAACTATGGAGAGTGGAGAGACAGATGCAGAGGGGGAAACACAATATTTTCTTTGCAAATATGAATACTTGAAGAAATTAGTCTTCAAGAATTTTCAGGCAACAAAAGTATTAAAGGGTTAGTTTAATTCTTAGCACTCATCCCTTCTTACAATGCTGTACTCAATTTTGGTGCTAGTTTACAACTACAGTGATGGACTTATTCTTCACCAAACTGTGTTGTACCAAAAGAGTGTTGTGTTTTCTGTATCTTTCTCTACCGTGTATCGTGTTCCTACGGTGAAAAGTACAGACAAATGTATCACATGTACTGTATCATACACGTACCATGTGTACTTGTATAGTATACACCTGTACCTGTAACTCTTGTACTAGATACTTATGAGTGCTACTTACTGTTGTGCATGTAAGGATCACATATATGTTTACTTATATATGTACTAGTCGTTGTATGGTACTCTTGCCGTAAGTACTGTACTCAAACACAGTATACGCAATATAATTCCCACCAACTGTTGTCACTAGCTCTGCTTATTTCTATCGGAATTTTCAACATCGACCTTCTAGACTATTCGTACTTACATCAAAGACAAATAAGCAACTTTGAAAAGTACTCAAACTTTGAATAGCTAGGAACTTTGGTAGCAGTACTGATCTGTCCTGCTAGGAACGCAGTTGTTTGAAGACTGCCTCCCGTGTGCCAACCTTGTATCGAAATCTATGGGCGGGGCTTTTTTAAGCTTGCTTCACCTTCCCTTTCAATACAGTATATAGAAAGAAATAGACAAGATGTATATCACGCCAAAGGACAAGAATCTGAGATCTAAAAAGAACTATCGACTTTGAATTTAAATGTGAAATATGCAAATTTTGCTTAAATGAAAAAGTAATAGTACCCTCCCTTTAAACAAAGTAGAAGACAAGGAATTTCCTTACTCCGCTGTAAATAAACCTTAAACAAATATATAATATTAATTTGTAAAAGACCACGGCGATGCACCAGTGAAGGGTTTTGACGGGGGTTCCCTTTGTATTGTTTCGTTAGAGCAATTGTTTTGCGAAAATTAAATTAGATGCAAAACCAATTATGATTATTCTTAAAGGAAGTGTCAATCAATTTCTAACTAACTCCACAGACCGTCCCTCACGCAGAAGTTTACAGATGTGTAAGGCACTCCTCTAATAAATATAGATGTAGTTTTATTGAGGCTTCCACAACCTTTCATTAATCAACTGCCCTTAAATATTCATTACTGATGTCAATAGAAAGAAGTCTTTAGTCAAAGACAGGTAATGAATAAATTGCCACGCAGGTTGATTAACTATACACAAACGTTGGATTATCCCAGTAATGTATTGAGATAATAGCAAAACTAGAAATATCCGTGAAAATATAATCCTTGCATCATTGGACCCAGCGGTAAATAAATGGCTACTTTAAAGACTCACAAAATAGAGAAGGGAAAGTCCTTTAAATATCCATAGTAAATGGAGATGTTGTAATTCCAAGTTATAATAACTAATATTGTTCGATTATGTTCCTTTTCAGATGTCTATCCTCTTCTCCAATGAAATATACTTCTTATGAAAAGAAACCGCGTTTTGTTTTACTTTTCTTCTTCTTTTCTCTTCTTTTCTACACCAGTTATATGTTATATTTTAAACCTGTATGTATGTACACGTACGTATCAAATAATGAAACAGTGTTGCAAGAAGAATAGTTATTATTAATTCTGCCTTGCCTTACCAATACATACAAATATAACAGTTAATATGTTTTACACAATTATATGAAGTATCAGACTTTACATACAATTTGTTACAGTGTTAAAACATTTAGTGCTGCTCCATGTGCTATAGTGCTACTTCTATCCTTCACCCTAACTTATATTTAACCTCCCAGCTTTTAATGGGGATCTAAAGATGGGCCTGAATAGGAGCCTATACTTCTCTATAGAATACCGTTAAAGGGGACCTCTCAATAGGAAACCTACGGAATTATTCTATGAGGATGTGGGGAGGGAAATACCCACGTACCGGGACCAATGTCCCTTTAAATATACTACTTTTAAAGTATATTTAAAGTTTTCAAAATTTCTCAAAGATGACAGAAATTATTGAACAGGGGCTTATGCCAAAATTGGGACTTGCCTTTTCTTTTGGAAGTGAAAACCCAGAAGAACCTCAAAGGTGCTGAACCAGCTCAAGGCAACTGAACCAGGTAGAAAGGGGGGGCTAAGCTTTTATAGGCAACCCTAACAAAGGTGGGGTTGGTACGCCTACGCAACTACAGGGTGCCTTTTAGCTTGCCTTTGGTGGCAAAAGTACATATTGTCTCTTTTAAGAAAAGATGAAAATATTCTACTTATTGCTATATTATTTCCGTTACTTTTAAAACGTGAAATAATGTTTATTTTGATTCTTCTAACTATATCGGGAAAAATTATATCTTGTTTGTCATGATTAATTACGTTATAGTATCTCTTTAACATGACCAACATATTTGTTTTCCCCGACTATAGTTTTTATACATTTTGGGTTAACAATCTCTCTATATGCTTTGTATACACCCCTTCCCGGCTCTTTGCGGAGAGAAGTTATAATCTGCGCTCAAAAAAGAGAAGAATGATATATGATTGATAAGACCCTTATATGTGAAGAACCATCAGACCTTTTGGCTTTTTAAACTAGATACGCCCATTTCTCACGTCGTTTACTCCCACGCGTATACAAACACTGGGGCCTATAGAGAGAGGGTACACTTATACCTAGTGTAAAGAGTAGGTCTCATGAGATTTTGCCCAGTGGCAGAAATCGCATTTTGCTGAACAGGTGGCCTAATTATAACCACGCATAATCTACATTAATCAAATGTACCTATGGGTCAGAAATTAGGTCCGACTTGTACACTATTCCTTTGAACAAGGAAATGAAAAATAATTCCCTTTACCCACTTAATTCTAAAATTAGTGAAAAGTGAATATGTACAAAAGGTCCTTTTGTGCCCCAAAAAAAAATTTATGGGGGGAAGAAACCTTAAGGTTACCCAACACTATCCTAGCTATTTCATTTAAACCGAAATTTACCAGCACTTATTGTGGAGCAATAGAAAACTTATTGTCTCTGCTGGCTGCTGGATGTGTGGTGTCTCACAGTCTCATGCTGTGTTCATGTCTCTCAGCTGCTTGGCTGTTGTGAGGGAAAGATTTTCTTGCGGGAAATAGGCGCTGGTGCAGCTGCTTGCTGTCATCACTGCGGGAAAGGGGTCAAGGAGACTCCATGGAGGGAGATGGTCAGCTGCAGGGGGGTGTGTGAACTGTTGCTGGCAGGGGGAGCAGCAGGTGGCTCTGTCTGCTCAGTCTGAGTTGACACAGATCTCCTCTGGCTACCAGATTCGGATCCGGGAAGGCCCTGGGCCTCCGGATTCTCGTCTCCAGGCCTACTTATACCTATCCTAACCTTTTCCTTGGATGGCATGAAAATCTCATAGATAGAATCTATATGATTCTGCATTTCCTGTTTGTTTGTAACAAGCCACGCTACCTCATCTTTCTGTGTTGAAAGGCATAAAGACAACTCAGCTACCTTACTGGCAAGTTCATCAAACTTTTGCTGGCTGATTGGCTCTTTAACATCAGTTAATGTAGGGCTGTTTACAGGCTGCAGTTCATTACAATCTACGCGAGGTTGCGTGATTGTTATGATTCTATAAGGTGGCTTGTTGCAATTCAACAAACTACTCAGCATAGGGTTGGCCATAGCTTCTTCATAAGCTTCATTCCAATCATCATCATCAGACAAATAGATATCATCATCATCATATTCATGATTTGGGTTAGATGCCTCCATTCCAATATTGCTCATCATGGCGAAATATAGGTCAGGGGTTTGCTCTGCTCACTTTTATCTCTGTTCCAATCTTCAACTCTTGTTTTGATAGCGCGGGGTGAACCCAAGGATGGCCCAATGGCACTGTTATCCTTTCTTCAGCTTAATCACTTGGCGGGGGAGGTAGAAACTCTGCTATACTGCCCAAGCCCCCCAAAAGTTCAGTTGAATTGGCAAAGTTGTGCAGGCAACATCTAGCCCAGATCCATCTCAGTGAAAATAGTTGGCAAATCTTATGCGGCTCTCAGTTTATTTTAATCAATCTTTGTGTGGCTCGTAACTTAGCTAGTACCTACGTAAAAGTTTCATAAATGGCAAAAATTGTTGACTTAAAGGAAAATCTAATTTTATCATTAATTAATTAAATCCTTGTGTCATAAGTGGTGTTTTGTGTCTCTGCTTCTCGTTTCTTGAGTTATCTACTGATCAGTATTCCAATAACATTCTGTCGTTAGGAAGTTTTGCATTTAATAAGGTAATTATTTTGGCTAAAAATTACAATTAAATTTTTGCAAAATCAGATTGAAAGATTTAATATTTACAATTAAACGTCACTTTTACATCAATGTGTAGTGAGTAATATGTAAAAAATTTAAAATTTTCTCTCAAAAATATTTTTCTTCCTGTTTTAGACATGAATTTGTATTGGATACTCCTGGCAGTAGCTTTGGCTGCTACTGATACTGAGACAGCTATTGACCGGTATATTGCCCAGCTGCTCAAATCAGGGTTCACCTTGAAACAACTTCAAGCAAGCGGATTACGTGTAGAGAAATTCACAACCACTGTTTTGCCCACCACTGACCTGAGTACCACCACGCTGAGTACAACTACTGAGTACAGCACAGTGATTACTTCCAGTGATGTTTTGGTATACAGTACCTCTACTCTGCCCAGTACCTCTGTTGAGTACAGTACTTCTACTGAGTATTTTACCACCACTGAGTACAGTACTACTCCGGAGTACACGACTACCTTTGAGTACAGTACCACGCCGGAGTACAGTACCGTCACTGAGGCAATTACTGAGGAAGTTTCTGAAGAAGTTACTGAGAAAGTGAGTACCTTTTCTGATGATGTGAGCGCTAATATTTCAAAAGTTATTCACCCGGTTTTGCCCACCACTGCCCTTTCTGCTGAA
>Ga0214197_1000394_pt1 | contig 12859 bp, 11 predicted proteins | sample TroBogEpilimnion_16_FD_153035 | JGI IMG/M metagenome (GOLD analysis project Ga0214197, IMG submission 153035) | Freshwater microbial communities from Trout Bog Lake, WI - 09SEP2008 epilimnion | ecosystem: Environmental > Aquatic > Freshwater > Lake > Epilimnion/Euphotic zone | place: Trout Bog... | reverse complement strand
AGTGCAGAAAAAGATTTTTTCCCTTGCGAGTGCGCAAGGAAAAAAGAGTGAGAGAAAGTGCAGAAAAAGATTCTCTCTGCTAAGGAGCGGAGAGAAAGAGAAAGAGGACAGAAAGAGAAAAAGAGAAGGGGAGGGGTGGCTCCACTAATTGGAGCCATCACCATGGAGAACAGCAACCTTGTGGACAGGGCACCCACTAAGATTGTAAATCTTCCCGCCAAAAAATTGGCACACCTAAGTTTATTTCTAGAGACGTTTTCAATTGAATCTTCAGTTGCTGACAATTTTAAGAAGAACAAACTTCTCCTTCTCTGGAAACTTCATAAGAAGTTTCCATTATCAACAAGAGACATTTGAAAATTTCTCAAAAAACCAAACAAGGTAAGTCAATCTTTTAACTTTTGTTGTTTCTTATTTTTACGATCCATCCAAAAGCGCGTCTAGCAAACATTTTTTAAGAAGTTGCGCAAAAAGAGGGAGGAGATGGAGAGAGGGGGGGTGTTCTTAATCCTCATGGAAAAAACATCTCACTCTCTCCATCCCTTTCCATAATTGAAAGAAAAAATAAAAAGAGTTTCATCAATTCTTTTTGTAAAGAGACACTTTCCCTTCTCTCTAGATGTCTGGAATGGCGGGCCTCAGCCGCGAAATTCGCAAAACAATTAAAGATGAAGAAAAACACTCTCTTTTCAAAGACATTGATCAACAAATTTTATTGTTGTTTGCTATGGCTTTTGGACAGACAAACCCATTTTACGGAGAATGCGATTATCTGAATTCTTCTAATAAAGACTTAACCAACTTACTTCTTACTAAAGCCCTCTATTCTGAAAAAACTTTGTCTGAAAACTATCTAGCGCCTCCCCCTTGGTGTCCTAAAGATGGGTGGGTTTGCATAGGGTTTCCTTGCATTTCGTTTAAGAAAACAAAAAGCTTAAAAACCCTCCTACTTAGTCAACTTAGAAGAACTATCGGCTTTAAAGATAGAGATGATCTCACTTTGGTGCATTTATGGAACAGAGCGAAAAAAGTAAATGCGATTCCCTTTCACAAGGAAATGCATGAACCTTGGTCACTTATTCCTGTAAATGAACTAGGAGATGTTCTAAAGAAAAAGCTTTTAGAGATAGTCCCATGTCTTGAAAAACATTTTGACAAACTTTTTGTGTGCCCCGACCATTTTAGATTTCTAACTCCTTCACTTAAAAATAAAAAGAATCTAAGTGGTTTCAATCCGTCTAGCCTTAAGAGACAACTAGATTTAGGGGAAGTTACTTTATCGTCTAAGTCTTTTTGCAATCTAAACAGTAAAACTAATAATCCTTTTAAAGATGTTCATTGGCTAGCTAACTATCTATGTGGCCTATGGGACTCAAGTCCTAGAGTTCCTCCGTTTCAAGACAGAGAGCTTGGCAAAAAGGAAGCTTGGTTAGCTTTTAAAAGGGCTTTCAATTTTCCCAATTTTCCTTATTACGGCTTTGTGTCTTCTCCACGGACCTCATGGCCAACAAGGTAGTTCTAAATACTTATCCTTTCTCTAAAATTTTTATCTTTATCTAAAAACTTCTAGTCTTAATATCTATTTCTATCTTTTTTATAGTCAAACTATGGCGGCAAGTAGCGAAACCTATGAGAAAGGGTTCCACCAGGAGGTGTTAGAGAATGTCATATCCGAAGAACAGAATCCTCTTCCACCATCCCAACTGGCGCAAGTTGGAGAGTAAGTATTTCACACAAATTTTAGGAGTTTTCAAAACTTTTTATAGCATCTTATACAAGTTTTACGAAACACAACTCAAAAGATAATAATCATGGTATTTAAAGAAACATAGCCTGTTATCTTACGATATCTCGACGACCGTTTTTATGTATAGCAGCTCGGTTTAATTAAAAAGTTCCTTGCGGATCGATTCAACAAAACCTGTTACTTTAAAGTATCTCGACAGCTGCGTATACAACAGTCCAGCCTTGCTTTTGATTATTCAAGTCTAAACCTCAAAATAAAAGGTTGCCAAATGTATTGCGAGTAAGCAAAAAAACTATTACTGATCCTGGATAAATATTTTAGAGCTAAGCTTGTTACAAAAAAGTATCTCGATAATTGCTAAGTGCAAGCGAACCAGCTAAAATGCCTGTTATCTTTCGATATCTCGACGTCACTTTGCACCGAAATCCAGCTAGACTCCAAAACATTTACCATTTTCAGTTTTCAAAAATTTACAAAAATATTTGTTAAAAATATAGTTATATCTACCCCTCTCAAAAAAGAAAAGAAGAGATGACGAATCCATTTTCCTAAATTGGCACTTTACTCATTTTTACTCATTTTTTACAAAAAGTTTAAACAATGAATTGATTATTGTTGGAATAGCGAGCATACAAATCGACTATTTGGGCATTTACACCCATTAACAGTCTATTTAAAGTATACCCTACTATTCCAAGAAAAAGGGAGAGAATAAAACCGACAACAAGCACTATAATATTGAAATAACCTAATTGTTGTTCAATTTCGTTCATTTTCATTTTGCGCAATATCTGGTGAATTTCTTTGCACTCGCATCTCTCTAATCCTATTATATCTTTGGTATCTTTCCCATTCGTATTTAGCACTCTTGGTTAAAAAATAAGCATTGAGTGCAAACACAACATAGGTGATAACAAAGAAAATAATAAAGATTATGTAAGGGATGGAGATGTAAAGCAGGTATTGTACAAAGGTAGTCATGCTTCCTCTACTAATTCTGTTTCTAATGCTTGTGCTGCTGTTCTGAACCTCTCATAGCAAGTTTTAGCCTGAATGAAAGAGTCGTAAACTATTCTTGAATTCAAAAGTTGCAAGTACGAAATCAATAAAAGAATTACTGAATAGGTGACGCCACTAACAAGAAGGTATTGTCCTGCTACGAGAAGCCAAACGATAATTACCAAAAGAATGACAAAGAGCATACCAGTAGTGATTAAGAATTTATCAAAATTCATAATTCTGCACTTTTCTCTTGTCTTACATTAATCTTTCAAGAAAACTAGTTAGTATAAAGAGAACAAGTACAAAAATTATGATTTTGTTCATCAAAATCAAAAACTGGAGAATGCTGTTTAGGAGAAGCAGGACTAGAATGAAAATGATTAAATTGAGGGTATCTATTTTTAAGCCTTAATTCTAACGTCTAGTGCTATATCCTAGTGCTTTTTGTCCACAAATTATCAAACATCCGCAAAAAATACATACAGAATTTCACAAAAACAAAAAGGAAATTGTCAATTTCTGTTTTTCGGTGAAATGGCAAAACCTATTTTTCCGCCAAATTTCAACTGAACGACGCGCACCCACCGTGCACAGGACAGGTGGTGCGTTCTTTCGGTTGTCCTTCGTGGAAAATGTAAGGCGCCAAAACGTCAAACCCGTATTTTCCCAGGATTTCAATCGAGCGACACGCAACCACCGTAGGGCGGATGGTGCGTTCTTTCGGTTGCTGTCCGTGGGAAAGTTAGGGCGCCGAAAAATCAAATTTTGACAATTTTTACAAAAACGTCATGGAATGGATACGAAAACAAAAATGTTAATTCTTAACACAAATCAACCTCTTCTCCTGGCTTCTCTTTGGAGTTTCCTATATATTTTACGATATAGTACTCTTCTGAGAGTTTCAGGGGGAGTGGGTTCATGAGTGTGAATAATTAACACTGTAGCTATAAAAAAGGCAAAACTACAAAAAAGAATGCAAGTGGATATAAAGAAAAAAATCATTTCTTCACATGCCTAAGTCTAGAATATGATTCCAGTTCTGTTCTCAAAAAACAAGTGTCTTCAAAAGGCGCACATTGTGATTTGATTGCGGCGAAAAAGTCTCTTAACCCTCTAAATTTTCTTTCCTTGCCGAAAGCAAGTGTAAGAGGGTGACCTTCTGCAAAGTCGAACTTAAGACCAAGGAGGTCTTTAATGTCAATGGAGTACCTTAATTTCAGATAAACTTCGATAAGTCCTTGTATCTGATTTAAGGTAAAGACAGCACTAGGTGCTCCTAGATTGGAGATATCGATGTTCTTGTGTTTCTCTGCGACGCTTCTTTCTTCCAATAAAGCATATCTGATACAGGCCAGTAAATGCTCTGAAGGTCGATATAATCCTGTGAAGGGGTCTCTTCCAAAGTAGACAGGATGTGGTTCCTTTTCTTCTTCTGGGAGGCCTTCACAGAATCCAGCGTCAAGGAAATGAACTTCAAGAAAGTCTTGTATCAAAAGGCCCACGACATCGATACCAAGGCCATCCATTGACTTCTTATGCTTTTCTCTTTTTGGTCGCTTTTACGAAAGTGAGTTAATTGTGGCAAAACTCCTGTTCTTAAATAGGCGAAAAAGAGGAGGGGGGAGAAGAGCTCGAATTTTCCCAAAAGTGACAATTGGCGTATTCGTCGTTTTCAGAAAAACTGGTTCTTTTTCTCCTTTTTCTCTCTTCTTGGCGTTGTTTTGAGAACTTTTTGCAATTAAACTCTTTCTGTAACTTTCGCTGTTTGCTTGTCTTGTCTCTTTTGATCTCGTTTCTGCCGGCCTGAATTTCGACTCGAGACTCAATGCTTTTCAGCATTTTATTTGTTTGAGGAATGACCTTCTTTTTTAGAGAAGTTCGATTCTTGCTAGAATTTTCTTTGAGGTAACAGTCCAAATAGGAGATGCTCCTTCTCAAAGAATCCAGCTGTTGTCTCTCGAAATTTGCAGAAGTATCCAAGATCTCATTTAGATTCCCAACAGCCTTGTTAAGCCGTTTTAACTGGCTTGAACTGGCTTCTTGGTTTTCTAAGGAAATCAGATCATCAACCAGTTTTGCAAACTTTTTTGTCTGTACTCCAAAAGGATATTTAAAATTCCTTGGAATTTCAAATTCTTTTGTTTTCAGTTTTTTAGTTTTAAAACCGGCACCTTTCTCTGGAATGGGTGCATTTTTTAGGGACAAAGCCCCTAGTTTGTCTGCAAGATCCATTTTTGAGAAAAGATGTAAGACGACTGATTTATTTTTGAATTTAATATATATTTATACTATTTACTCAAAAAACGTTTTCTTGCTCGAATGTCGAAAAAAGTTTTGAGAAAAACTCTTTTTGACAGCGAGTTTGATTGATTGTCTTTTAAGAAAAAATATGAAATATATATTATGATGTACCCCTCTCAAAAAAGAAGAAAACAAATTAAATCAAAAATTATAAATATTTGATTTAAATTGTTTTTAGTTTTATTCTTCAAAAATGAACAGGGGACAACGTTCGAGACAAGGACCAAAGAGAAAACCATTGTTGGTGAATCTCTCAAGTGATGATGAAGAAGTTCAATTTGTACAACAGATTGGACCTTCTGGCACAAGACATACAAGTCGAGGCGCTAGCCGAGGCCGAGGCCAAGGCCGAGGTTCAAATATAGGACAAATCCGACCAAATTTTGGTAAAAACCAAAATAAAAGTCTCCCTTCCACAAGTCATCATTTGAGTTCGACACGAGGTCGAGGTTTACTTAGAGGACAGCCTTCCTGGCCTCGAGGGAAACCGATCACCAACAGAAAACAACCTGTTGTGGCTACTATGAAAGTGGCTAACAACAGCAACAACAACAACAACAACAAACAGGGGTTGAAGAGGAAGGACTACGCTCCGCATTCTGTGGCTCTGAAAAAGGTTACAGCTAAGGTCCATAACCCTAGCCTTGAAAAAGGCCGTTCTTCCAGAACTGAACAGATGGAGAGGCGCCCTAGAAGGCCACGGAGGCCAAGCCCTGAAGTTGTTGAATACGTCGACTTAGAGGAGAAAGAGATCATCAAGCAAGTCATCAAGGCCTCTATTAAAAGAGGTCGTGATAACTTTAAGGTTCAGGATGTAACATTTTTCCAAGCTCTACAAAGCAAGGCCAAATGTTCTAAGGGTTGCGCTGAGGGCCATCCAAAGTTTGGCCTCATTGCTTCAGAAAACCGCCCCGTCATTTTTACTGCCCATAAAAATGATGAGATTGTTTACTCCCCTACTGAACCATCACTTGGTGAACTCCATGGACCATTAAAAATTCCGGAAGAAGGAGACATCTTACTCCATGGAATTAAATGGGGAACCGTCTTGCCAGAAAGAGGAACAGGAGTTAAAAACAGTTGCATGATAGATTCCTTTTTGACCGACATCAAAATTAGGAGTCTAGACAAAAATGTCTGTTTTGAATGTCTCTTCTTTCATAATGAAGGTCCCGGGCTTGAATTCGAAAGAATGTTGCTCACCATGAAGGGGCACATTGTTTTGTTTTCAAAACCGGAAAAAGAAGGGAGGCATCAAATTGTCCAAGAGATGTCATATTATCAAGACTTGATCATCAAGAGAATTTTCATCTCCAGCGACAACGTGCCAGCCTACTCAACTTCAGATGAAGAAAGCGGCATTCCGTACCAAAACCTCATGCTTTTTGCTTTTAACGGAAAAAACCACACCCGCATATCTGAAAACTGGCGTACTGCCGTGCAGCTAAGCCAAGACATTCAAATAATGCGGCGGATAGATGTTGTCTCCATTTTCAGCGTCATTTGTCATTGTAAATGTGCAAATGAGGCTCAAAGAGTTGAAAACATCTACTGCTGTGCTATCCGTGTGCTGAAAAGTGGCCAGCTCACGGTGCACCCAGGCTACAGAGGAGCTAACGAAACATCCATTAGAAAATCGTTTGCTAATAGATATTTCGGAGCTTCCAAGGACCAGGCTAGAAGGCTGTGGTCCAAGGACAAGAACAGAAAATTGGAACCTGCCTTGCCGGTGGATATGGTGCGATGCCTTTCATGCCACCAATACCCAACCGTTGACAGTCTAACCATTCCAGAAACAACATGGCTCATCGTCGTTGAAATCCCCAGAGAATTGCAAAAAGCCTCTTTGCGTTTTATGGATAGTTTAAAAACTATCCAAATGGGCGGTGTGACTTTTTACCTAACGTGGGTTAGTATTCTAATGACACATGGTCATTTCTGTTCCATGCATTTGTATGGAAAAGACTGGTATTTCTTCGACGATGATAGTGATGGAGGTCTAACCAGAACTGATCCTGAAGATATAGACTATGTCAACAAAGAGAATCTCAAAGCCTTCTATCTTAGGAGAACTGAGAAGAACCCTCATCGCTGCCTGCTTCGAAGGGATAGGCTCCAACTAGTTAAAGAAGAGTCTGCAGAAAGACCTTCTTAACTAGGACCTATTTATCTATGAAGACTATTTTTATTTGTGAAAAACAAAAGAAAGAAATAAAATCATTCCATTTTGACGAATTTGTTTCGATCTTTCAAACATACTGGGAACATTCTTTTAACGACAACAGTCATACATTCCTTATTCTAGAGAAAGCTAGCTTGTTTATTTTTCAGAAAAAATAAACACCTATTCTAGTTGAACAGATATCAACCAAACATACCGACAAAAACTTTTGAAAAAGTTTTTCCAAAATCGCAGATTTTTATTTCTAAAAATTCTGGCGCAACACAAAAAGGACAAAAAACATTTCATCGAGTCATACAAAAAAGGACAAACATGGGCGTTTGACAAATTTTTAATAAAAAATGACATGGAAAAATATTTACAAACAAGTTATTAATGGTACATGGTTAAAGAGAGTTCTTCTAAAAGGACATTTTTTGTATCGTTGGCATCAAGTTTTTCTTTCTTCTTGTTTTTCTTCTTAGTACTTTCTTTTAATGATTTTTTCAGTGTGGTATGTCTGAATACCTCTAGTTTCAAAGTTAAATTCAACCCTGATGAGAGAGTTGAATGTTTCTCTAGTCACTGAGCTAGCAATTGGCTCAATGGTGAAAGAAGGGGGGCTAGGGGCCAAGTATGGCCCATTTCCTAGATATCTTTGCGGGTCAAAAAGGATGCTACCACAGAAGTCTAAATCTGCGGTTAGTAATTTAGGGTCTTGAAGCCTTCCAGCTGGGTCCCTGCCACCATAATCTTGGTCTCCATTCTCAATTGTTGACAATCTGTCAATGATTTCACCGACAGACACACAGACCTTTTTCAAGACCTGTCTGCTGATTGTCAAAGGAGGAATGTCAACAGGAAGTCCTCCAAAAGCCTGTGCTAGATTAAGAGTGGCCAAAGTTATTTGGTCCTCTTCCTCGAACAAGGCCTTGAAGGATTCCGCCAACAAGAAGATGTACTTGTGATACAACTTCTTTTTGTTGCAAGGGTCTAATGGCAGTTTAACAGTTGCAAAGTCCAAGTCCATTTTCAAAAAAAACTTTTTGCGTCGTTCTTTGTAGAACAACAGATTCAAATAATGTCCGTTTTAGAATGGCTCCTCACCTTTTATACCAAAATCCTTGTTGAAATTTTCTTTCTCCTGGTCAATTTTTACGTTTCCAAAAAAAATGTCAATAACCCGGTCAATCAGAAGTTCAAAAATAAGAGAGTTTTGAAACTTGGTAGGGGAGGGGTCGTTTGGTAATTAACCTGTCCCAAAACCGAGCGCCAAAAACAAACTTAGACATTAATGACATGAAAGTAATAAATTTAACAAAATTTTAACTATAAAAAGGTTAAAAATTCTGAAAACTTTATCAATTTTTCCGTCAAAGTCTGTCAAAGAACTTGTGATTCCATTCTAAGCACTAGCGAACAAAAAACCGTTCAAATCCAGTTTTTCAAGAACCCTTTTAATCTTAATGGAGAGAGGATTTTTTGCTTTTCCTGTGGAGATTGAAAGGGCCTTGCCTACGTCCACGACTATCCCGACGACAACTGCAACAACCCTAAGGTTGATTCCAGCTCTATCGCCGACCCAGTCGACTACTGAAAGCCTGCCTACCTCAAGTACCAGACTTGAAGTAACAGAGGACGCAAATAAAGGGTTCAACTTAACCCATCTGACTGAATTTGAAGGAGAATACCCTTCTCTTGATTTCACTCCTGAAATCAAGACCGAAAACCCGAATCCGGAAGAAGCCAGTACTACTACTGACACTCAACTCCCAACTGCTGAGATGGAAACCCTGAGTCAAATGGTGTTTTTCATTCTCTTCTGCATGGTGGCTTACATCATGCATAAGATCCTGATCCGCATCTACACGGAGGCCGTGAAAGAGTTGGAAAGGGCTAGCTTCTTTGAGAGAGAGACGCCCTACACCGTTTTCTGTCTCTGGGTTTATCAAGGCCTTGGCAAGGTATACCCGCCTATCTGGTGTTCCAAAAGGAGCATCAGAAGGAAGGTATTAGCCGAGCTTCACGAACATCTGAGCGCGAAGGCCGCGACCTTGAACAACTTGATTCAAGCTCAAGCCCCATCTCATAGAAGGCAAGCAGCTCCGGATGACAGTGAGGACAGCGACGACGCCTACAGGGCGACGCTAAAAAGCATCAGGAACAACTACCAAGCTGGTGCGGGGAGGTTCCCAAAAGGCACACCTCACCCCACTAGGCTTGCTACCAAGGAATTCGAAATCCAGGCGCAGGTTCCTAAAAGAGGCACGCCAGCAGCTCCCAAGGTGGTGAAAAACCTTCCCCCGGAAGTGGTGGACTATGACCTCCCCTGCGACCAGAACCAAACCAATGATCCTATCAGGATGTGGTTTCCAAGCATACTGAAGAAGACAAGGATCGAAAAGAGACTCACCGAGATCCCAGAGGATCCCGGATACATCACTGGATCAAAGAGTCAGTCATCCCTGGAGCAAGCTCCAGGCACTTCTCCAGGTTCAAGGCCCGTGCCTAACCTGTCTGGAAGTGTGGCGACTCCAAATGTCATGGGAATCCCAGCAGACCAGCATGAAACCACAGGAGTGTCTTTCAGCAGGACTGGTCTGTCTGTTTTTTCCTCCTTAGGAGCCACCGGTGCATCAGGCATGCAAGGTGAACAGGAGGTCAGAGATCCCAGTGTGACAATAGATCCGACAAGACTTGGGGCAAGGCCAAAGACTCCTAAAGCCCCAATCTTGAAACAAGAAAAAGAGGATGACCTTTCAGAAAAGGCCACTACCGAAGAGATGGTCATTGAAGCTGAGGTCCATCCTGAAGAGGAAGCTCAGCTGGCAGCAAGGATGAATGCTGAATTTGTCAAACATATGACAGAGGCAGCAAACAGATTCGCCAACTCCAAGAATGCCGAGCATTTGAAAGTCTTACGAGAAGTGACTTTTACTCCTATTCAGAAGAGAAGTACTCCAGGCTTATCATCTACTGGCAACTCAGAGCTGACATCCTCAACGCCGACATCTAAATCTAAGAGTACCCCCGACCTGTCAACTTCAAAAGAAGTCTCCAGAACTCTAGGTAAGAACCTTGGACAGAACAAGGCCCTAGAGTTTTTAATGGGCGGTATCATATCCTAGCCAAAAAGAAACTCAAGTCCTAGCCAAATAATCAAACTTAATCTAATGAATTCTAGGTTCAAACGACACCATAGAGTCCTATGGTAGTGCTCGACAAGCAACTTCCGACGATGAAGTATACTACGTCAACCAGGAGCACTTCCGTAGAGAGAGGAATGCCTTCCGTCTCGCCAAATTGGCTTTAGAAGCGGAAAAGGCCAAAGAAGAAGAAGAAGAAGAGGACTACTGGGCCTTCCCATCTCCCAGAAATCCGAAAAAATGAACCTTTTAGACCCATCTGGTCTAAAAGTCTACCAAACCTAATTCCTAATGTTCCAGAAGTATTCGTGGTAAAACTAACCACAATTTTTGTTCTAGTATTTGTCTGTGATTTTTAACTTTTTAATTCTTGCAATTTTTCAGAAGAAATGAGGGTCTTTTACACCCCTCCCTTTATTCCAAAAAACGTAAAAATTAAATATTTTGTTTACCTTTCTTCAAAGCAGCTTATCCAGAAAATATAACGCCTGCTTTGTTGAAAGCTAAACCAAGTCATTTTCACATTTTTGTATGAATACGCTGCTGCTGCTTAGAAAATAAAAGGAATCGCTTGTAAAAACTATCCTTTTAATATTCCAGCTTTAGTAGGAATCCATGCAAAAGTTGTCGCATACTAACCTTACCCAAAACACAAATTAAGGTGGAGCGTTTCTTTGTAAAAACATTAAAGTTTCCAACTTACAAAAAAACCTCCTCATAATAGAGATATGTTTCTCGACATCTCTAATCCAACTTTTAGAGTTCAGAAACAATCTCAATTATGCCTTAATTGATCTAAAACATCCCCTTGAACTCATTTATTGTTTATGCCCTATAAACAACAAGATGAGAGGGTCTGTTTTTCCTTGCCCTTAATGAATCAACAACTTGAAATCACAGATTTATGAAAATCTTATTTTCATCCTCTTAGAAAAATCCCAGAGTTTTCCATTTTAATTGAATCGTACACAATATCTTAATGGGGCTAGCATTTAAAAAGTTTTTACAGATTTTACAAAAAAAGGCTATGTCAAGAAAAACATTTCCCCAGCAAGTAGTGTTATTCTAGTGAAGACTTTACTAAAGCTATCCTTTAGACACCCACGTTGCCACATGCTACGAATGCTGTTAAATAATCTTTCATAAGACTCAAACATTGACTTCCTTTTCCGGCTTAAATGCTTGTCCATAGAACACAGAAAGAATGAACCTTGGTCGACTAGTCCTAAACTTAGCTTGTTACGTTACGTATCTCGACGACTGTGTATAGCATAGCAATCCAGCCTGATTAAAACAGTTCCTTTTGGGTTCTGAATTAGCCTGGCCTGTTACATGAAGTATCTCGATAATTGCGTACGCTACAGTCCGGCCTAGCTTAATGATTTTAATCAACCCAAGCGCACTCCTTCTGATACCCGAGCAAGCAAAAAGTTTTTCCAAGGAAAACAATGGACTGCCGAAGCTTGTTTCGATTTTGAGGTCTCAAAAAGACTATAAACAACTTATTCGTAGTTGTTGACTTATAGGTAAAGAAAAAAGTTCTACTTTGTCAAAAGCTAAATCCTATTAAACACTTAATGCTGTTATAAGAAATGTCATTAGACACAGCTTAAAACCTTATCTTTATGTATCTAGTCCCGTCATCAAGATTATTGTCTACCTTTTTCAAGAAAAATTACGTCTCAGTGAGATTGACAAGAGGATTTCAAGATTGTCATCTTGTCTGCGATTTCGTAACTAAATTTTGTCTTTTCAGTTAATCATGTTTTTCAAGAAGAGTAAAGCTAAAAATTCTGATCTGTTTCAAAAGAGATAGTAGTTACTAAGAAAGAAGGAAGAAAAGAGAGTTTTTGAAAGTTAAAGAGAGATTCTACAGATTTTCTACAATTTTTATGATCATTGCGTTTTTATCGAATTAAACTGTCTTTATAAGATAGGTCTCTATGTTGGTTTTTCTTACTCCGCCAAAGAGGAGTCAGAAAAAGGGTTGGCTAAGTAAAATCGATTCAATTCACATTTTATAAAAGGACGCTTGACCGTAAATCAGTTTTCCGGATCCGTCCCTTTTTTGGAGACGGACCCATCTTAATCCTGTCTATCTGATACTATCTTTTGTCTGCCTTGTTGAGAGGTCACAGTACAACCCACTTTCTTAGGAGTGAATACACCCCCTACGTCGATAAGCGTACATAATTTACTAATCCCATTATCTACTTAAGATTATTATGTCTATATTACGTATCAAGAAGGGAGCAGAAATCAACTTATTTTTAGAGAGATCAAGAAAAAGAGTGAGAGAAAAGAGCGGAAAAAAGATATCTCTTGCGAGTAGACGGAGAGACAGAGAGTACAGAAAAAGATTTTTCCTTGCGAGTTAGCAAGGAAAAAAGAGTGAGAGAAAGTGCAGAAAAAGATTCTCTCTGCTAAGGAGCGGAGAGAAAGAAAGTACAGAAAAAGATTTTTTCCCTTGCGAGTGCGCAAGGAAAAAAGAGTGAGAGAAAG
>Ga0214197_1000388_pt1 | contig 13175 bp, 19 predicted proteins | sample TroBogEpilimnion_16_FD_153035 | JGI IMG/M metagenome (GOLD analysis project Ga0214197, IMG submission 153035) | Freshwater microbial communities from Trout Bog Lake, WI - 09SEP2008 epilimnion | ecosystem: Environmental > Aquatic > Freshwater > Lake > Epilimnion/Euphotic zone | place: Trout Bog... | reverse complement strand
GCTTATTTTCTTATCGGTGTCGACAAGCGAAAATTTATCTTTTTCACCTTTTGGGTGATTTGTCAGGTCAAGCTCGGACAATATTTCGTTTTTGTCGGGGCTTTTAAGTTGCTTAAGCTCAGGCAGAATTTCGTTTTCATCTGAGTCTTGAGGTAAATCTTTTTCATCTCTTACTACTAAAACAGAATTAGTAGTGTCATCTAAAGATTCAATTACTGTTTTCATGTGAGGACTCTTCGTCTTCACTGTCACAGTTGTATGTTGAGTTCATCGGTGTGTTTAATAATCTGATCATGGTAGACCAAATTATATTATCACTTTCTTCACGATGAAGATTTGGGTCTACCTGGTTTATTCCAGGGTTCTGACAGATATTGCAAATGATTTCTTCTGATAACAAAGGCCTTGCATCTTTGTTCTGATCAGTTTCAGATAGAATTATTTCATTACTATCTTCTGTCTCAGAGTATTCTGTAGTCATAGCAGTTGTATTATTTTCATTTGTTTCGGTGAATAGGAGTATTCCATCACTATCACCTTCATGAAAATTTTGACTGAGTTCAGCAGAGCTGGACTGTTCGTCATCATTGACAAATGGGAATATTTCATCACCATTGCCTGAATGAGAATTTTGACTAAGTTCAGCAAGGCTGGACTGTTGATCATTATAGGCAGACAGGAATATTTCATCACTATTGCCTGAATGGGATTCGTAGGTCGTGGGTTCAAACCCATCAGCCATTTGAGAATCATTGTTGGAGTTTTTATTTAACTCCTGCTCTATATCCTGTATCAATTTATTTAACCCGTCCATTGGAGTCTTTTAATTGGCACAGGTCGACCGCTTAACAAGCGTATGACTTGTAATTGAAATGTCCATCGAGCAAAGCTTATGTCTTGCTTCCTGATTTTAATTAACTCCCGATGGTAATTAAAATCTAAGTCTGGTGGAAATTTTATATCTACACCTTGACCTAATAGATCTTGCACTTTGTTATAAAAGTTTTCGATCAACTCCAGAGATTCTATTTTCTCTGTTAAGTATTGAACTACTTTATTATTTTCTTCTATGCTGAGACTTTTGTTCATTACTGTCTTGGTAAACTTAAGTCTAAGGCAGAGTTCTGATTTTGCTCTGTTTGACTAGGATTTGGAACTAATGCTTGATTAGTTACTACCCCTAATTTGTTAACCAATACTGGATCATTGACTTTTTCTTTAATCTTCTCAAATTCTGCGCTATTGATTGAGAAAATGTGTATCTTCATTAACTCCTCAGTCCACTCTGGATTAGGTTTGGACAGTAAGTGTTGAACATGGTGCTGGTATGCTTTCAGTTTATGTAAAGTGTCTGGTGTCCTACCTTCTTTACACATATCTATTAGTATACCTATGTCCTTCATTAAAGGTAATGATAACCTTTCTGCTATAAGGTATCCCTGATCATTAACTTGCTTTTTATGTAATACTAGAGTTTTCTCAAACATAGCTAGATAATATTGTAGAAATCTGCCCCATGGTTCTAAACCATAATACAGTCCTATTGTGCCTTTCATATTGTCATTTAATATGTCTATGGCTGTAGTTATAAAATTGAGTAACATTTTCAGTCCTCCTTTGAACAAGTCAACGTGTTCCTCCTTGGTCATTGTCAATATTCTTCTATTGATACTGGCTGCCATCTTCAAAATCTTTACTTTTTTCATTTTTAGGGCCTTAACTGCCTTCTAATATTTTATTTTCATGAATGGAAATATAATCTTTCCAATATGAGTAGTCTGTTTCGTTTTTGAATTTTTCCAAAACTTTTACATAACTATCAAGCTTTTGACATCTGTCTTTTTGATCTTCATTGCTTAGGATCATACTTAGAAGTTTCAGTATATTCTGGTGTATTTTCCATAAATAGAATATATCTGTTTTAAAAGGAAAAATTTCCATCATGTCTTGAATGTAATCTATCCTTTTGCTGACTTCTAGTCTGTAGTATTGAACTGCTTTGATATCTATTTTCATTGGTTTATTATGTTCTTGTGAACTACAAATGGCTGCTCTTTTAGTCAGCTCTTGAACTTCTTCCATAGCTAATTTAAATTCTTGGTTAAAACCTTCCATTTTTAGCTATTTTTATTTGTTGAGACATCTCTCTTTTGATACTTTTCATTATGGAGTGTCTCTAAGGATATTTCTACTTTTAAGTAGTAAAGTAACCTTTCTTTTTCTTCCAGATTTTTCATGTCTGAAATTCTGATCAGTCTATTAGAGATATCTTCTAAATAATACATTAGCGATTTTTCTTTTTTAGAAAGATTACCTCCTCTTGTCCAGTATCTCGTCCATTCCTGGCATCCTGAAACTCTTTTTCTTAAGGCTTGTTCCTGTGAATCAAACTGATTATAAAGTTTGTCTGTCTCTTCAACAATACCTTTAAGGCTGGCTAGGGTTTTTACGTAATTTTGCCTAGGTTTTCTTTCCAACCTTTTGACTATTATTTTCTTCTGATTAATAGGATTATTGTTCATTCAATTCCCAATTTGCTAATTTTTCAATAATCTCTTTCATTTCTCCAATGTCAGAGCTTGAAACTAAACTTGTTGTTTTTAATATTTCTGAGTTTAGTGCCTTAAGATTAGATGTTAAAATCGCATCTCCTTTATATCTTCGGTATGCTGTAATACTTTTGTTTTGGACTGTGTCCAACACTGCTTGAATTGCGGCTAGAATTTCTGTAAATTCTTTTCTCCTTCTATCCTCCTCATATACTAATTGAGTAATAGAACTAGTCAGCTCTTCTACAGCTTTTCGACCTTCATAAACGGTCTCTCTAGCTTCTTTCAAGGATTTTTCTAAATTATATCCTGTTTCTAGTTTAGATGTATCTGTATCTGGAGCATACATTCTGATATTTTATTTAGGACCCCTATCATTTCAGATATGGTATTACAGGCAGATATTTCATCTAGCTCCGTTAAAATAGTTATGAACTTAGCTACTAATGGCATAATATTCAGATCTTCTTGAAATATTTGTACCAATTTTCTGCTATTGGTTTGATTTACTTCGACCAATTTCCTTACTGAGTTCAGTTTAAGTTTAAGGTTTTTTAACCTATTTGCTTCTTCTTTTATCAAACTAACTATATGCAATTTTAATACTTCTGCTGCTTCTAGTCCTTGAAAAAGATAATCTAATGGATGAATTGCAACTACTGGGTCTTCCATTATTGCATCATCATCTTTTTATCAACCCAAGTTAAAGCTCCTTCCATAAGGACTCTACTTTCTTTAATGTTCAGTTTAATTATTTGTAATGGTTTGATAAACTTTATCAAATCATTTGGGTCAGGGTTGAAAACTATATTTTTAAGGTAAAGCATGTGGTTTAATAACGACATTACCCAAACAGTCATATCAGGTGTAATGGACTGTTCCTTATTGAGTATATTTAATACTTGATTGATGTGAGTATTCAACTCAACATCATATTCTACCATTGTTTCAAATCCTTGGCCATCCATGATTTGAATTTGTAAAATTTGAGCTGCGTTTTCTAAGAAACTACAACATAGCACATAACCTTCCATCCAAATTCTATTATTTAAATCAAAGGCCAGTGGTATCAATTTGGCTTGAGCTTCGTTAACTATTGGTGTCATTATTGTGTAACGATATTTTCTTCAAGTCGAAGTTCATTTAAATCAAGAACTTCTTTTATTTTATCAGCCATAATTTTAACAGCTTCTTTCGCTACCGAAATTTTGCCGTTGCTTGGATCAGCTTGGTTACGTTCACTTAACATTCTTTTGTGACCTTCCAATAAAGATAATAGTCCATTTATCATCATTATAGATTCTGCAAGTTTTCTTTTAGAATCTTCTATTTCTCTGCGTCTATTTTCACTAACTTGTGACATTACTTATGAATCTTCTGTTTCAGTTTCAATTACAAAAGTTAGTTGTAATTCGGTGAGTAGTTCAATGAGTTTATCAGTTGCTTCATCTACTTCATTTTCCACAAGTATCCTTTTTGATAGTGGAAACTTTTCTAATTCTTTAATCATTTCTTTTTGCTGAGCGCTTATTAATGCTAATATTTCACACATGCTTCCTTTGATAAAGGTAGCCATAGTTTTGTTAACTATATTTGTTAATGAATTAGACATTTTTAAACTTCTTGCTCAATGCTGCTCAACATTGACTCCTTTGGGTCTCTGTTAGCTACTATTAACATTTCAGTTAAAACTCTCCCCATTTGTGAATGAGGTTCACTTGGTGGCTCTCTTAGCTTAAGTTTTTCTCTAATAGCTACTGCCATATTGTCAAAAGTGTACATAATTTGTGACGTCATACCTTCACTTGGATCTATTGTCCCTAAAGCATACAGCTGAATCTTATTTTCTCTAAGACTTATCAAAACGTCCTTGATGACTTTTAAACTAATATTGATATCGTCTTCTGCTTTTACTTCAGGAGGAATGTCATCTGGTGGACTAGGAATAGTAATTATATTACTATTTTCTCTAGTGTCTTCGCTTTCAATGCTGAAAGATAGTTCTACTCTTCTAACTAATTCATCTAAGTTAGCTAGGAACCATTTTATGTACTTATTGACTTGATTTTGTTTGCTCTTTGGCAATCTACTAAGGTAAATAGTTAAATCTTCTGTCATTATGTTGAGTAATGCAAGATTGTTCCTAATGAGACCTCTCAAATCTCTTTTCCGAAGTCTTATCTTTTCTGCTTCACTGACTAACTTTTTACTGATTGAAGTCATCATTTTAGTAAAGTTGTAGTTTATTGTTGGTGATTTTCTTTGGACTCATACTGATCCAAATCACTAGCTACACTACCTCTAGCAGTAACAGACATATTGTCATTATCTAGCTTCTTCAAGGTATTAAATTGATAACTGTGAATCTTTCTTTCACGGTTTTCAATATCTCTATCTATTGTTTTGAGATTTGTCATTAAATGATCAACATTAGGATAGAGTGCTCTAGGTTGAGGCTGAGGTGCTCTGCTGCCTTCTAAAGTAACATAGGTGTGAGAACCTGATGTTAATTGAGTATCTCTTAGAGTATCTCTATGAAGGTCAGACCATCTCATTGTTGGTTCTTCCCTCTTGCATTTTCTATTCATGCGTTTAAGACCTTTAAACTTTGGTCTTTTAACTGTAGGTTTTTTCTTTCTTTCCTCTTTCATCAACATTTTCAAGGGCAACGGTAATAGTCTTCTAAAAGCATTTCCTAACGGGATATGTGAGAGGGTTTCTCCCAACCTGCTCCTTAAGTTGTCTATTACTCCACTGATGAAGCTAATTTTGCTTCTTACCCTGCTTGAGAACCTAAATGTAATGTAGGCTCCTACAGCTAGAAGAATTATTATGGCTATAGAGCCAATAATAATGCCCATGATTGCTTGTTTTTGTATATTAAGCTTCATGTTGGTGATGCTTAGATCATTTTGCATTTGGCCTAAATGTTGTTCCAACATTTGATCTAGCAAAGTATGACTTTTGTTGGCTAGTCCAGCGGACTCCATGATAACGCTGAGCGGCAACTTATCTACTAAAATTACCTCTTGAGCTTGAATAAAGTTGTGTAAAGGAGGTCCTTTCAACTTAGAATTTCGACCTTTGAGGTCAGTAACACTCAAGGTACAGCCATTTGGTATTTGCAGTACTCCAGTACCTGAAACTTTTTGTATTCTGCCCGCTAAATTATTATCAGTGCAGAAAAGTTGAGCATCAATTGTCTCTTTAAAACTAAAGAATGCTCCGTCTGGTAATGCAGAAATGAGGTGAGCTTTATTGTCGTCATAAATCTCCTCATAAGCACATGCTTCTAGATTCTTATCTAGGTATTGTGGAATTCCACAAGTATTGTCATAGATGGACTTTTCCATACCATGAACATAGCATCTATGTAACAGACAATTAGTTTCTTCTTGTTCTGTTAAGACTACATAGGTACCAACCCATTGATTTAAAATGATAGTTTGGTAACTAAGAGAAGGTTTAACAGTTTTAGAACCACTGTAAACGGGAATTGGAGTCATTGTAATGAGATCAGTAGTGCTCTTACTGACTGCGGCTGCATTAACAATGATTAACAGTAATTTAGGATCATTAGGATCACTAACTACAATTGATTGCATTTTGGAAAAGTCTGTGTCTAAGTCTGCACTTGAGATTTTCTGAACTTCTCTCTGAACTATCTCAATTTGAGATAAGGGCAATACTTTTGGTGAAGTTTGTCCTAGGACTGAATAATGGATGATGTCTTCTAGAGTACCATACCCATCTCTCAGAATTTGTTCAGTTCTTATAATAAGGTTAGAAATAAGCTGTAATTTAACAGCGATTTCTAGTCTAGCTTCATTAGAGCTAAGTCTATCTTGAAGAACTTGCATATCTTTTTCTAATGCTTCAATTCTTTTCTCAAGATTGGCAGTCAATATTTGCAATTGCTGCACAGCTATTGACTGATTTTTCAATGTCAGAGATAAATCATTGATCAACCTAGTGTTGCTTGCAGTATCTCTTTGATTTTTCACAATTTGTTTTTCCAGATTGTGAATTTTAATATCTTGTCGAATTTGTTGTACAAACCCGAAAAGACCCCAGATTGCTTTGAATCCAGTTCTAAAGATAACTTTACCTAAGAATGAGGCAGCTGCTCTCTTTCTTCTTTTGTCATCTTTCATTTGTTCCATGTGATATGAAATATCAACTAAGGCTAACAAATTATCTGTTTTCTTTTTGAGGTTCTTATGTGTCTCATTAGCATGTTCAACTATGCTATTGCAAGTCATCTGGTAGGTGTTTGCCATTTCAACAACTTCTTGGTTTCTTTGGTCGTACTGACTATTTTTATTTGAGAAGCCTTTATTTTGGGCAGCCTCAAAATTCTTTTGTTTTGCATACTCTGTGACAAAATCACCTTTATCGGCTGATGTGACATCAATCCTTAGGTCATTGCGTGTAATGTGCATTTGATCTGTTTTAGGATCAATCATTTCTAAGCCTCTACCATCCCATTTGTTTTCACAAATGACTGGTGCAGTAACTTGAGTAAAGGTAGCTACTTTATCTCTCCAAGTACTGTCTCCATAAGCTCCTGCTGAACCTGGTGCTCCGTCATCTTTTACAGTGCACAAAGTTCCATTGTGTGTATAAAGGAAAGATGATTCAGAATTGTCCATTAGGACTCTCATCGACGTCATTATTCCTTGATGATAGACTTCTAGTTTAGAGAAGCCTCTATAAATGGGCATACCTGTGCTTATGAATCTTTGCATAGCGGTGGTAGGTTCATACTGTATACCAGCCCACACAACTGTTAAGTGCTTATCTTTAATCAATGATGATAAGACCAACATTGAATAGTCGTCATAGATCTCTGGTAGTTGTCTACCTAGAGCTTGACATCTAGCTTTTGCCTCAATAAAAGTTGTATCTTTTATTTGTGCCAGGTGTATAAACCTATCAGCACCAATGTGAGTTTGACCTCTTAAAGTTTTAAACTCAGGATTTCTGAGTGTATAAACTCTGGATGGTATTCCAGCGCAATAGTCACTTAGCTTGTCTGCTAATTGTCTAAGGGCCTCTATGCCTTGTATTAACAAGGTGGTGTCCATTTTTCTTGAAATGAACAACTCTTGACTAACTTGTCTCACTTTCTTTTTGAAGTGGTAGCCAATATTATTCTTTATTTTGAGATTTTCAACTTTTCCAGTTATCTCATCTAAGTCTAAGCTTCCGCCACTAGCGGGGCTACAGGTAGTAGTAATAGAGATTAAAACCACCAATACTCGGCAACAACTTTTATGTTGCTCTTTTTTCATTTGAACTTTTTTACTTTTGTTCATTTTGGATATCTGAAACTAGGTTTCCTTTGCAACCTTGTACGAGTAGTAAACTCAACAGGTTGTTCTGTCGTAACAGAATCATTTTTGAAACAACAACATAGCGTGTTAAGCCATGAGTTTTTATTTTGTCGATCAGGATCTGAATGTGACTGATCTTTGTTTTTGGATCGACCAGGATCTAAATGTTGCTGGCCTATATATGCTTGTGCATAAGGGTTCAGGGTTACTGGCCCTTTGCAAGCTGAGTTTCGCCTTGGTTGCTTCATGGTTTTTATACCAACAACCTTTGGATCTGAAAATGAAGGAAATTCATCTTCATACTCTTCAGAACTAGATTGTTCATCCAAGTAAAAGAAGTTCTTACCAGACTTCTTCATGTGAAGATCTTTTAACGACTTACCCAGGTCGGTGACTTAACTAAAGTCATACCTTTTTAAGAATAATAATAAAAACTTTTTCACTTCTCGTTATCCAAGTATACTCTACCCCTTTCTGCTTGGAAATGAGCTTATTACTATTCTTAAGTCTTAATGAAAACTCTTTTTGCCAACGAGTGCGCTCTTTTTATTTGGTTGAACCTTTTCATTGGTTGTTTTTCGTCCGTAGTTTGCGCGACGGATCCTCTTCCTTAGGCTCCTCCCCTTTCTATTTTTATGGGTGCGCAACCATTTTTGGTGCCGTGACTTTAAATCAACTTGGTATTTCCAAAATCGTTTGTTTTTATGCTTTTTAAGAAGAATCTTCTTTTTCGTTTTTCGCAATAATCTTGACATTTGTTTTCCTTATTTTTGCAAAAATTTTATCTTTCAGTTCTCTTCGAGACTTCAATCTTACTCTACCCCCCAAACAAAGTCTAGATTTTCGAAAAAAGATTTTATAATGGCTAACTATCTGCCTCAGATGAATATCCATGAAGTTGTTTTCCACACCTTCATTACTAAAGATTGTCCAACTTTCATGGCTGACAAGTTAATCAACTTGTTCAGGGTCACCATGATGGTGTTCAATGGTGGCAGCGTGAACTACAACGCTGTTATGATTTGTAACACCCTGATGGTTGATTTCTTCATGAGAAATCACCGTATTCTGGCTCGAGGTTTAGCTCTCGAGTTTGTGGACAAAGTCCTCTTCAGGCTGGTCGACAACGACAAGTTCTGGAGGTTCTTAAACACCTGTAACGTCCACTTGTTCTACTTAAACTACCGGACCAAAATGATGAACGTCATCTGTAGTCAGCTGGCTAGGATGTATGGCCATGAGAACTTTCAGGCCATCTTCAGCCGTCTCACTCCCGGGATTCGAGGACGTGAGGATATGGGTAATTTTTATAAACTACCTTGACATTACTTATTTTACTTCTCAAATTGTTCCTTATTGTTAGTGTTTCTATTCTTTTATTATAGAGACACTCAGATGCGCTTGGAACAACCGGATTACTAACTGGGTCAGCAAGATGGGGCCTATGTATCATCCTGGCTTCTACTTCGATGATGCAGTCTCTGTAAGTTTTCTCAATTTTCTAATTGTAGTTTTTCTTACAGTGCCTTTAGTATATTCCCATCTTTCTTTATTGTTTTTAGATCATTGTGGATGGTTTCAAAGGACTCCAGCCAACTGCTGCTTTGGAAATCCCTGCTTCCTACCTTCCTGTTAACCTTCCTCCAATGTCTGAACCTCCTGTCTCTGCTAGTAGCGATCCTGTCCCTTCCACTTCATCCCTATCGGCCCCTAAGGTCTTAGATAACCCTTTCGGCCCTAAAATGAAGTCTTCTTCTTCTTTATCTAAGAGACCTCGTGTTGTGAGCCCTAAAGCCCTTGATGCTTTAAAGGCTATTGTGTCTCGCGACAAGGGTCTTAGCCCTGTGGCCTCTACTTCTTCTACTACACCTTTTGATCTTCCTTTGAATCTATCAAAGTCTAAGACTGACTCCACTGGTGTTTCTTCTAATCCTGATCTGGCTAGAATGGCTCTACTATCCAACTTTCCTAACACTACTTTTTCCATCTCTGAAGCTTCTAGACTCCCTATTTCAGGATTCTCTCAGCCCGAAACTTCTAGACAGGTGGTAACTAGTGCTGTCACTTTGGAAGAGATCTCTACTGATGAACGTGAAATCAGTTCTGTTTTTAATTTTGCTCTCTTAGAGCCTAGGATCGAACTAGTCGAACTACCTTCGCCTGAAGTTTCTAATCCTGACGAATCTTAAAAAGGAATTCCCTTTTTTCAGTGTTTCCGTCTTTTTAAAGAGTTTTTATTCAAATTTCTTCGAACAATTTGTCTCTCTTCCCTTGATTTCTTTCTTTTCCGTATTTTTGAAATCATTTTCTTAGTCTTCAGTTATCCTTCGTCCTTAACTGATCACTTTTCTGAGATACTCTAGAAAAAATGGAAACTAACTTTGTTACTAATGTTCACGAAGTAGTCTATGCTAGCTTCCTTTCTAAAGACTGTCCTACTAATGAGGTTAGGATTCTCACCAAATTTTACAAGGTTTCCTTCGTTGTCTTTAAGGCTGGCAATGTATCCTACAATGCCATCATGGCTGCAAATACTATCATCACAGATTTCTTTGTGAGCCATCACCGCCTTTTTGCTCGAGAGATAGCTTTGGAGTTTGTTGAAAACATTCTAACTCTCCTCTTCAGCTATGACGGATTTTGGGACTTCGTTAATCGTCTCAACATCCATTTCTTCTACCTTTCTTATCGACCCCAGATCCTTCAGATCCTAAGTTACCATATGTCCCTAACCTACGGAAGTGAACATTATCTCGAGGTCTACAGACTTCTGCCTCCTTACGTTTCTGGAGCAGAGGATTTCTCCCGAGAAAGAGGTAAATTTTTCTGTTTTGTAACTAAAAGAAAAGAATTTTTTCTCTTTCTTTTTCGAATCGGTTTTTGATAACGGAATTATTTTGATAGCCCTTTTCTCCCGACTCTGGAGGGACCAATTCAACGAAACCGATTCTGGTCGTTTCGCCAACATGGCAAAGGTACTAATAATTAAATAATTTATTCTTTCTTGTACCGACCTCACTTATTACCTTCTTTTGAAATTGTTTTCTTTACTCTTTTAGAGTATCCTTACTTCCTTGCACTGCATGGAACCTTCAGTCAGGGCTGCTCCTACACCTACACGACCTGGTGTGGATGAACGTCTGCCTCGAGCTGACCACCTCCCTCGTTCAGATGAAGCTATCATCCCTGAACAACTACCTGGAGTTGAGCTTCTGGCTGCTGGAGCATGCATCAATCCTTGTCATGAAAGGACGAATGTTTTTGGTAAGTTTTTACCCTTTCAATTGATTCTAAACCCTGATTGTTTTGATTTGATGTTGCTTTTATCTGAATATTTTTAGCAACTATTGTTTCTTATTTTCTAAGATTTTCTACCCCCCATTTCTAGTGGAGTATGGATCTCTACCTCGTGTCCCTACCGGACTATTCTGTTGTGGTCGAAGTCACCTGTACTCCCCTGCACAAGTGGTACCGGCTCCAACATCGTTTCCATCATCCAGGCCTCTTCAGACCGTGGATCCTGGCTTAATTGCCAGAAGCTTTGCTGTACCTTTAATACAGTCAGCTTATGGAGTTCCGGCTGTTAGACCTCCTATACTTCGACAAAATGCTCTACGATCTCTGAGTCCTGAGGTTCAAGTGGTGCCTCCTGGTGACTCAGACTATCAGGCTGATGAAGCAGGTCGGGTCGTTTCACCCAGGCCTTCAACTTCAACTGCCGCCAACGGTTCTTCTTCTTTCTGGTAAGAAGTTTCGTCAGTCGTTTTAAACCGTTACTGGAAGATGGATTCTATTCACATAGAACTATCTCCTAGATTAGGTTTGCTTATTGCAGCTTGGAGAAATTTCTTCACCAGGCTTCATAATCAATCTATACTGACAGATAATGGATTCCAATATCTGCTAGCTTTGCTAGTGGATAAGCTTCAAGAGGCTCTAGATTCAGAATTTTATCCTCTAGTCCTAGATTGGCTTAAAGAAACTTTACCCAAAGTAATGAGGTGTCGAGGAACTGTGAATTTAATCAACCAAGTTCCTGCACATTTATGGACCTCTAATCATATCTTCAGACATGATTATTTTGTCTGTTTGGAAAGAAGAGCTAATCGACTCTCTATTCCTTCCTAGGTATAATTTTTATTAGTCTTACTGACTTTTATTTTCTCTCACTTTTAAAGTGTAAGTTTTCCGAATTATAAATTGAGGTTTTCCAACAATTTATTCTTCATTCATTTTCAGATGGTGCAGTGACTTTTCGCCAACCCGTCACCTTCTCCTGAAAAATCTTTCTTCGTAAGTTCAAAAACTTATTTCGTTTTTTGTCTCACGGTTTTAATTTACTTCTAATACAATTCTTAATTAACACTATCGCTATCAAGACCATACTGCCTCAGAAATCTCGTTCTGAGTCTATCCCAGAATCGTTCTGTTTCTTCAACTTGTTGTCTTAATTGCTGTCTGTCCCTTTGAACTTCTTGTCCATCAGGATTTATTTCTTGATTGTCTTCATTATGAATTGCTATCCATACTTGATGGACCTCTTCAGTATGAAGATACCAGTATAGTAAGGCTATCGGCATAAATGGGAAACAAACCATTGATATGATCATGGCTCTCGCAAATTCTACACAATGATCCCAATTTTCGCCCATTTAAATTCCCTTTTTCTTTACTAAGAAAACCTTCTAATCAGTGAGAGAAAGAAGAATTCGTTTGAGTTCTTTATCTCAACCGTTTGTAAAGCTGATATTCTCATAACTTGTTGTAAAAGAGAACAATTTCTCATTTTACTTCCATCCTTCATGACTCACGTTTTGACTTCGTTTGCTAGTGCCTGACTTTTTACTGGTTGCACTGGCTGGCCTTTCTCGCCTAGTTTTCTTACTTACTGGTGTTTCAGTTATGCCTGTAGCTTTACTTTCTGTTTGTGTTTTAGGCCTTGTGCCTGTAATTTTAGTATCATACCTAGATGTACTTCCCTCTGCTGGGTTTGGTACTCTACTGGTATTTTGAGCTGGAGTAACTTGCTGATTTTGAAAATTAGCTTCAGCTCTACCTGCTTTATTACTTTCTTGTAATCTCTGTCGAGCTCTCTGCCTTAGTTCTCTTTGTCTTTCTTCCTCGTCTTCTGGACAATACCTAGTTCTAGGTTTAATAACACGACCTCTCCTATCCACCTGAGGTGTAACAGCTGGTACCTCTGGGGTATTAGGTGATTGCGATACCCATTCATAGATATCTCTTCTAGACCTTCCTCTTATTTCTCTGGGCCTAGGTGGAGGTATGGGAG
>Ga0214197_1000376_pt1 | contig 13455 bp, 8 predicted proteins | sample TroBogEpilimnion_16_FD_153035 | JGI IMG/M metagenome (GOLD analysis project Ga0214197, IMG submission 153035) | Freshwater microbial communities from Trout Bog Lake, WI - 09SEP2008 epilimnion | ecosystem: Environmental > Aquatic > Freshwater > Lake > Epilimnion/Euphotic zone | place: Trout Bog... | reverse complement strand
GGAAGCATTTCTTGATGCCTACAACAACTATGAAGGAGCTAATGGAGTCTGGATCTCCGGTTTCTTTGGTTCGGGAAAATCACACCTGCTGAAGATACTCGCAATACTTCTTGAAGACCGGGAAATTGATGGTGTTCGTTCACTTGATCTCTTTCTGCCTAAATGTATCGATAACGAGATTCTTCGAGCAGATCTCAAGCGCGCTGTAAGCATACCCTCCAAGAGTATTCTTTTCAATATCGACCAGAAAGCTGACGTTATCAGCAAATCGCAGTTCGATGCTCTTCTCGCGGTATTTGTCAAAGTTTTTGACGAGATGTGCGGTTACTATGGAAAGCAGGGTCACATTGCCCAGTTTGAACGGGATCTTGATAGCCGGAGACTCTACAACAAGTTCACAGCAGCCTACCATTCTCAGGCCGGAAAGGAGTGGCAAAAAGGTCGTGAGCAGGCACTGCTTGAATCGCAGAATATCGCTAAAGCGTATGCCGAGGCTACCGGAGAAAGTGACTCCGCAGAGATCGGGATTCTTGATAAATACAGAAGCCAGTACAGAGTCTCGATAGAGGATTTTGCCGACCAGGTCAATACCTATATCAATAAGCAATCAAAAGAGTTCCGTCTGAACTTTTTTGTTGATGAGGTAGGTCAGTATATCGCCGAAAATGTGAAGCTGATGACCAACCTTCAAACCATCGCAGAGAGTCTCGCCACCAAGAGTCGGGGCCGTGCATGGATTATTGTTACCTCCCAGAACGACATGAGTACAGTTCTCGGCGAAATGAACCGCCAGCAGAGCAATGACTTTTCGAAAATCATGGGCCGCTTTGCCACAAAAATGCCGTTGACCAGCACCAATGTGGCAATTGTCATTCAGAAGAGGCTGTTAGCCAAGACGGAAGATGGAGCGGAACTTGTGTCTGATCTCTATCACAGGGAGTCAAATAACTTCGGAACACTTTTCAGTTTCACCGATGGATCCCGCGATTACAAGAACTTTAAGGACAGAGAGGAGTTCATTCAGAGCTATCCCTTTGTTCCCTATCAATTTGAACTGTTTCAGTCAGCTATAGAGAATCTCTCACGGCACAATGCCTTTGAAGGGAAGCATAGCTCTGTCGGCGAGCGCTCAATGCTCGGCGTGTTCCAACAAGTGGCCATGCAGATCAGTGGTTATGAAATTGGTCAACTGGCATCATTTGACCTGATGTTTGAAGGAATTCAAACGGCATTAAAGGCCCAGACGCAGAAAGCCGTACTTGCAGCCGAGCGGCAATTGGGCAATGACTTCGCAATTAAAGTGTTGAAAGCTCTCTTCCTTGTTAAATACGTCAAAGAGTTCAAGCCCTCTCACAGAAATCTCTGTGTTTTGATGCTTGATGCGTTCAATCAGGATCTGCCTCAGTTGCGTAAGAAGGTTGAAGAGGCTCTGAATTACCTTGAACAGCAGATATACATCAAGCGCAATGGTGAACTGTATGAATACCTCACCGATGAGGAAAAGGATATCGAAAAGGAGATCAAAAACACTGAGGTTGACGCAACCGAAGTCGCGGCTGAGCTGGAGAAAATTGTTTTCGATCTTGTCATCAAAACGAGGAAAATCCGCTTCGACAATAACGGTCAGGATTACCCCTATTCCCGAAAGCTTGATGACCGCCTGCACGGTCGTGAATACGAGCTTGCTATTCACGTCGTAACTCCGTTCCACGAAAATGCTGAAAATGAAACCATACTTCGCATGCAGAGTATGGGACGTGACGAGCTGCTGGTACTCATGCCTCCTGACGCTCGGCTCATGCGCGATATCATTTTATATAAACAGACCGAAAAGTATATTCGCCAGAATAGCACGACAGCCCAGCAAGAGGCCGTTAACCACATCCTGACCAACAAAGGTGATCAGAATCGGGATCGATACCGGGCATTGCAGTTGCGAGTACAAACCCTTCTTGGTCGAGCAAAACTTTTTGTTGGCGGCAGTGAAATTGAGATAGGTGGCGAAGAGGCTCAAAGTAGAATCATTCAGGGTTTTCATCAGCTTGTTATACAGGCGTATCCCAACCTTCGCATGCTTCGCGGAATTACCTATACCGAAAACGATATTGCGACCTGTCTCAAGCAGACTCAAGAGGGATTGTTCAAAACTGATGTTGCCTCACTGGCGGAATCCGAGCAGGAGGTGCTGGCTTTCATCCAAAGCAATAACCGGAGTGGCGTTCGAACAACGCTGAAGCTGCTGCTGGAAAAATTTGAGCACAAACCCAATGGCTGGTACTATGCCGCTATCCTATGTACCCTTGCCAAATTGTGTGCCCGAGGTAAGGTGGAGGTTCGTTCCGACAGCAATACCCTTGAAGACGATGAACTCGAGCGTGCTTTGCGCAATACCCATGGCCATGGCAATGTGATTCTGGTGCCTCAAGCCGATTTTACCGCATCGCAGGTTCGCAGCCTTAAAGAATTTTATGAAGAGTTTTTCGACTCAACTCCACTCGCCAGTGAAGCAAGGGCTCTTGGAAAGGAAACAGGTGAAGCTTTACAGAAATCAAGAGATGAACTGGCTCCTTTGGGCGCACAGGCATCCCTCTACCCATTTCTTGCTGCGTTGCATCCGGTTCTTGAAAAGCTGAAGGCAGAGAGTGGAAAACCATACACATGGTACCTTACTGACTTTTTGAAAGAGTCGGACGTTCTGCTTGACCTCAAGGAAACGGTTATCGACCCGATACGCAAGTTTATGAGCGGGTCGCAAAAAAGCATTTTCGACAGTGCCAGTAAAATGGTTCAGACTCAGGAGCCCAATTTTTCATACATCTATGGAGATGAATCCGTGAAACTTAAGGATGCGTTGCTTGATTCGGAATGCTACAAGGGTAATCGCATGCAGCAGATTAAAACCCTTGTAGCTACCATAGAGGAAAAAATAAATACGGAAATCGAAAGAGAAATTTCCCATGCCATAGATACATCAATGCAACATCAGGAGCGCCTTTGCAGCATGGCCGAATATTCTGCACTCTCCCCAAAACAGCAGGAAGAGATCATTCAGCCATTCAATGAATTCGCACAATCCGTGCGAGATCAAAAGCTTATTGCTGTTATTCACGACATGCAACGACGATTTGAAGAAACGGAGTACCAGAAGCTGTTATCCCAATTGACTATCCTGTCGCAGCCAAAACAGCAAGAGGCGACTCCAGCAAAGAGAGATGAAACGTCAAAGCAAGCGCCAACCTCATATCCTGCTGTAGCTGAACCAAAAGTAGAGTACGTTCCAGGTCGTTCAATCAAAATACCTTTCAATAAAGCGTGGCTGGCTGATGAATCGGACGTAGAACGTTATCTGGATTCCATGCGGGAGGCTTTGCTGACAGAGATCAGAAATGGGAAAAGGATTCAAATATAGGTATTGCCAATGAGCGAGACAGATCAAGAACTTAGTAAGCTGATCAGCCAGGGGGAAACTCTGACAGTGGAATTCAAGAGCGATCTGAAAATTCTGCCGGATCGCGATTTGTTGGCTGCAGTGGTTTCACTGGCTAATACCGATGGCGGTTTACTGCTGCTCGGCGTTGAGGACGATGGACAGATCACTGGTTTACATGCAAATCATCTCAATGTTTCTGGGATTCCTTCTCTGGTTGCAAACAAGACAAATCCTGCGATCTCCATAAGAGTGGAGCGTTTTGAGTTGCATGGCAAATCAATAGCTCGGATCAGTGTGCCGAAGTCGAGGCAACTGGTCTCAACCTCTGAGGGTCTTCTGGTCCGTCGTCGTCTCAAGCTCGACGGAACACCGGAGGCTGTTCCTTTCTATCCTCATGAGTTTCTACAACGCCAGTCCTCTCTGGGATTGGTCGATCCCTCTGCCATGTTGATGGAACAGATTTCGGTTGAGCAATTGGACCCACTTCAACGTCTTCGTCTTCGAAATGCCATCAAAAAATACGGGGGCGAACAATCCCTGTTTTCGCTGGCGGACGAAGAGCTGGATGGTGCCCTGGGGTTGGTCATGGACCATCAAGGGAAAAAATGCCCCACGGTTGCAGGCGTGCTTATTTTGGGAAGTGAAACTCTATTGCGCCGATACTTGCCTGCTTATGAAGTTGCATTTCAGGTACTGCGAGGCACCGATGTTCGTGTTAACGAGTTTTACCGAAAGCCCCTGCTGGAGGCTTTTGAGGAGGTTGAATTGCAGTTCAAGCCGTGGATTGTTGAAGAGGAAATTCAGGTAGGATTGTTTCGTGTACCAGTTCCGAACTATGATCGCAGGGCCTTCCGTGAAGCCTTTGTGAATGCGTTGGTTCACCGTGATTTCAGTACACTTGGGGCGGTTCACATCAAACTCGACGATGATGGTTTGAGCATCAGCAGCCCTGGCGGATTTATCGAGGGCGTGAATCTCAATAATCTGCTCGTGGCGCCTCCGCGCTCGCGTAATCCGTTATTGGCCGACATTATCAAGCGGATCGGTCTTGCTGAACGAACCGGTCGAGGCATTGACCGCATTTACGAAGGTATGTTACGCTATGGTCGCCCGGCACCAGATTATTTTCTCTCCAATGCCTACACCGTCAGTCTTTTTCTTTCAAATGCTTCCGCCGATCTCGATTTTCTCAAGATGGTCGTGGAACAGGAGGATAAGCTTGGAACCATGCCGATCGATTCATTGATCATCCTTTCTCGTCTTCGAGAAGAACGTCGTTTGACAACGACTGATCTTGCTCCATCAGTGCAAAAGCCGGAAGCCAATGTGCGGGCTACACTGGAAAAACTGGTCGAAACCGGGTTTCTTGAGCCACACGGAACCGGTCGAGGTAGATCCTACATCCTGAGTGCACGGATGTACCAGAAGGCAGGCCAGCGTGCAGAATATATCCGTCAGGCAGGGTTTGATTCCATCCAGCAGGAGCAGATGGTGCTCAATTATATTGGCAAGCATGGCAGTATAAAAAGGGCCGAAGCAGTCGAACTCTGTCGTCTTAGCCCGGATCAAGCGTATAAGCTGTTGTTAAGACTAAAACAACGTGGTGAAATCGAACAAATAGGGGAAAGAAAGGGGGCTTTCTATGAGCGAAAGCGTTAATTTATGCGTCAGGCGCAAATATATACGCCCGTTTATGCGTCAGGCGCATATAACCAATTGAACCTATAACATAGCAAGGATTTGGAAAGATTTTTATGGAAACCGCAAAACTTAAAAAATTTGCTCAATTTGCCTGTTTAAGTCTGATTGATCAAGTCTCTTCCGAACTAAACCTTGTGCTGGTCGAGAGCAATACTGCCTGGCGTGAAGATGTAAAAGCGATAGCTGAGCTTGAAAAGTAGATGGTCACGGCAGAGAACAGGTAATCGAGTGTATTGCCGATTTTATCGAGTTAAGATGCCTCATTTTTGTTGTTACCACATTACTCGAGGCACAAGTCGAGGCACAAGTCGAGGCACAAGTTGGTGAGCATGTCTGTCTGCGCCGGAGTCGTCGGTAGAAATTGCCGAAGCGTTGGGGTATAAACAATTGAGCATCAAAAGCAAGGATAAGAGGAGCCGGGAATGAACTCAAATGAACATGAATTAAAAGAAGTAAACAGAGTAACGGGTAATACTGGGCGATTTTCCGATGCTACTGTGATGATTCAATTTGGCAACAGGCCGTTGCCAAATTTGTAAGCTGTTCTGCTCAATTGCGCCTAATTGCAATCTTGCGGTAGAGTTGGCAATTAACAGGTAGCGATGCAAGGTGGAACCCCTCGTAAAGTCAAGATATATTTGACTCAGTTTCCACCTCAGGCCTCGGGTTTGAATTTTTATGAAGAATAAATACGATCATACTATAAAATTGATGGAAACATCTAAACTTAAAAAATTCGCACAGTTTGCCCGTCGTAGTCTGATTGAGCAAGTTTCTTCCAAACTCAACCTGGTGTTGACGGAAGGAAGTGCTGCCCGGCGTGAAGAGGCAAAAGTGATAGCTGAGCTTGAAAAGCAGATTCGTGAGCATGGCAGAGAACAAGTAATCGAGCGGATCGCATATATCTGGTTCAACCGGTTCTGTGCCCTGCGCTTTATGGATGTCAACCGTTACACTCGCATTGGCATCATTACGCCTGCCGAAGGGCAGTTTCAGCCTGAAATTCTGGCCGAAGCCAAGATGGGGCATATCGATGAAGAGATGGTGGCGGAGAAAACCCGCGAACAGATATTCGCTTTACTCGGCGGTTCATCTCCAAGCCGTGATCCACAGTCCGAGGCTTACCGTTTATTAGTGGTTGCCTCGTGCAACGACTTCAACAAGTCGATGCCATACCTGTTTGAAAAAATTGCTGATTATACCGAGTTGTTGATGCCCGATGACCTTCTTTCGGGCAACTCCATTCTTGCGTATACTCGCGAGGCAATGACACCGGACGTCTGCCAGGATGTTGAGGTTATTGGCTGGCTCTACCAGTTCTATATATCCGAGAAAAAGGACAAGGTATTTGATGATTTAAAGAAGAACAAGAAAATTACTTCTGAGAATATTCCTGCAGCTACTCAGCTTTTTACACCGCACTGGATTGTCCGCTACCTGGTAGAGAACTCACTGGGTCGTCTCTGGATGCTCAACCGCCCGAATTCGAAGCTGGTTGAGCAGATGGAGTACTACATCAAACCCGAGCAGGTAGAGAGTGACTTTTTGCATATCGGCAAGCCGGAGGATATCAAAATGTGTGACCCAGCCTGTGGTTCGGGCCATATTCTTACCTATACCTTTGATCTGCTTTACGCCATCTATGAAGAAGAGGGGTACGACACGTCTGAAATACCGGAAAAGATACTGACGCACAACCTCTACGGCATCGAAATTGACGAACGGGCAGGGGAGCTTGCTGCATTTGCGTTGACCATGAAGGCCCGTGCCAGGCAGCGCCGATTTTTTCGTAAGCCTGTGCAGCCTAATATCTGCGTGCTGCAGAATATAAGCTTTGATGAGGCTGAGCTGGGGGAAGTTGAGAGTGGGCAGTTGGCAATCGGCAGTGGCGCTTTGCTTGAAAAGCTGATGCACGATCTGCAGATGTTTACGGAAGCTGATAACTTCGGTTCGTTACTTCGTCCTCGTCTCTCTTCTGAGCAATGCACCACACTTCAGGACTACCTGACTGCTTACTGGTCACAGGCCCCTGACCACTCTCTATTCCAGAGTCTGAGCCATCAGAAGGTTTTGCAAGCACTGCAGCAGGCCGATTACCTGAGCCCGAAATACCATGTTGTGATTGCAAATCCACCGTATATAGGTGGTAAGGGGATGAATGGGAAGCTGGCGTTATGGCTGAAAGATAATTACTCAGACGTAAAATCTGATTTGTTTTCCGCTTTTATTGTTCGCAATACTGAGCTTACTTTACCCAAAGGGCAGCTTGGATTTATGACACCATTTGTTTGGATGTTTATATCCTCATATGAAAAATTGAGATCGTTTCTCATAGATCAAAAAACAATCACATCTCTAATTCAACTGGAATACTCAGGTTTTGAGGGCGCCACGGTGCCAATCTGTACCTTTACAATCGAAAACCACCATAACGCTGATTTCAAAGGTGGTTATGTACGATTATCAGATTTTAAAGGAGCTGCCCTTCAAGGCCCAAAAGCATTGGAAATAATCCAATCTGCAAATAATGCGGGGAAGTAATGAGCGATTTTCTGAATAACCTCCTTACCCAGCCAGAAGGGAAAACACTGGAATTCAAACGGGATAGCTCTTCTACAAAACCGTTCTTGAAAACTCTTGTAGCGTTTGCCAATTCGGCTGGTGGGCGGTTAATCTTTGGAGTAACTGACCAGAGGCAGATTATCGGCGTACAGTCGCCTCTCGACGAGGAAGAACGGCTTTGCAGCTTGATCGCTGATTCCATTGCTCCCCGTCTGGTTCCCAATGTCGAGATGGTTACTGTTGAAGGAAAGACGCTGCTGATGGTTGAGGTTTTTCTTAGCGGCACGCGCCCCCATTATCTCAAAGCCGAAGGCATGGAGGGTGGAGTCTATGTTCGCCTTGGTTCCACCAGCCGTCAAGCCGATGCCCAGTTAATTGCCGAATTGCAGCGAGGTGTGGCTGGGATTAGTTTTGATGCCTTACCAATGCCTGACCTTGCTATGGAAGCGCTTGACCTGCCTGCCATTCGGTCTGACTTTGCTGATAGAACACCGGATGAACGGATGCTGCAAAGCCTTAAGATTTTGGTACGCGATCAGGATCGACTGGTTTCCAGCAAGGGCGGCATTCTGCTTTACGGTAAGGATCGGCGCTTCTATTTTGATGATGCATGGATTCAGTGTGGCCGTTTTATCGGCAACGACAAGAGCGACATCTTCGACCATATCGATATTCACGACCCGCTGCCCAAGGCGGTGGAGAGCATCATGCTGTTTCTCAAGAAACACGCCATGCGTGGTGCCGATTTTTCCGAGATTCGGCGCAAGGATCGCTGGAGTATTCCAATCAATATTCTGCGTGAAGTTGTTATTAATGCGCTGGTTCATGCCGACTATTCCCACCGTGGCACCCCGATTCGCATCGCTTTTTACGACAATCGCATTGAGGTTGAGAGCCCGGGGCTGCTTCTGCCGGGCCTCACTGTTGAGGATATGAAAACAGGTATTTCACAAATCCGCAATCCGGTCATCGCCAGGGTGTTCCGTGAGCTGGATCTGATTGAACAGTGGGGGAGCGGCATCCCCGGCATCTTCCGCGAAGCCAGAGCCAGCAATCTGCCTGAGCCGACCATAGAAGAGCTTGCTGGGCGAGTACGTTTCACTGTGCCCCTATCGGAAATTTTGCCACTCTCCCGCGAACAGTCCCGGAAATCCGAATCGACCCATCTGGGACAGGTCAATGAGCAAGTCGAGGCACAAGTCGAGGCACAAGTCGAGGCACAAGTCGATATGCTAATTCTTTCAGCATGTCTGGCAGCTCCGCAGTCGTCGGCAGAAATTGCAGCAGCATTGGGGCATAAACAACTGAGTGGCAACCTGCGCAAAGCACTTCCTCGACTAAGGGAATCAGATTTGCTTGAATACACCATTCCGGATAAGCCAAACAGCCGTTTGCAGAAGTACCGGTTGAGCGGAAAAGGCAGGGCTTTGTTAACTTCGGAACAAAAGTCCGTTACGGAAAAATCAGGAGGCAAATGAATAACGAAGAACACATTCTTTCAAAAGAAAAATCAGAATGCTTTTTCTTCCGCGCTTCAGCCGCTGATTTTAAGAAAATCCCAAGTAGTCCGATTGCGTATTGGTTTTCAGAAAACGCTATGAATAACTGTGCAAATTTTTCAATGCTATCTCAATACTCTGATGCCAAGTCAGGTATGTCATCCTGTAATTCTGATTTATTTTTGAGGCAGTGGTTTGAGATTTCTTTCGCAACTATCAATAGAACGGCAGAATCCCATGATGATGCAAATACATTTGTAAGTAAATGGTTTCCATACAACAAGGGAGGTGGAAATCGTAAATGGTTTGGGTATAACGATGTGGTTATCAACTGGTCAAATGAAGGACAAGATATAAAGGCATTTGTAACTAATAATCCAAAAGATCCAAATACAACTCATTGGTCTAGAAGACTTTTTAATCTCGAATACTTTTTTAAAATAGGTTTAACTTGGTCTGCGGTTACATCTGGAAGGTTTTCTTGTCGTGAAGTACCTTTAGGAATTATTCCGGGAACAGGAAGTAAAACACTATACGATCTCAAAGGCGCGCAGGAAAGGATAGCCTTTGCGTTTTTGAATAGTACAGTGTCATCCTATTATTTGTCTGTTTTTTCCCCGACTCTGAATTTTGAGGCAGGTGATGTTGTCAAGTTACCAGTTATTGAAATATTCAACCAAGCATGTGTCAAGTCAAATGACTTGGTTCAGCTATCAAAATCAGACTGGGACTCCTACGAAACATCATGGGATTTTAATAACCATCCGCTATTGCACCACGATTATCGTCAGCCAACACTAAAGTTAACCTACGAAAAGATTCTAGCTTATTGGCAGACCAGGGTGCAGGATATGCAGCGCCATGAAGAAGAGAACAACAGCATTTTCATAGATGCCTACGGTCTACAGGATGAACTCACGCCCGAAGTTCCGCTGAATGAAATTACTCTGACCTGCAACCCGCATTATCGATACAGCAATAGCAAAAACGCGGAAGAGCTTGAAGTGCTGCTGCTGGCAGACACCATGAAGGAGTTTATCTCTTATGCTGTTGGGTGCATGTTTGGCCGTTACTCACTCGACAAGCCGGGATTGATCCTTGCCAACCAAGGCGAAACTATCGAGGACTACTGGAAAAATATCAGGGCCTACCAAAACCTGCCAACTGCCAACTGCCCACTGCCAACTGATTCCGTCTTCCCTCCTGATGCCGACAACGTCATCCCAATCCTCGACGGCGACTGGTTCACCGACGACATCTCCGAGCGGTTCCGCAAGTTCCTGCGCATCACCTTTGGCGAGGAGCATTATAAGGAGAATCTGAAGTTTATCGAGGTTGCGCTTGGCAAGGATATCCGTAAGTATTTCCTGAAGGACTTCTACAGCGATCATGTACGCCGATATAAAAAGCGCCCGATTTACTGGCTTTTCAGCAGTACCAAGGGCAGTTTCAATGCGCTGATCTACATGCACCGTTACCGTTCGGATACGGTGAGTGTGGTGCTCAACTACCTCCGAGAGTTTCGCGTCAAGCTGACCACCCAGAAGAACCATCTTGAAGCGGTAAGTATCAGCGCCAGCGCATCAGCGGGAGAAAAAACCAAGGCTCTAAAAGAGATTGAGAGCCTCAGGAAAATGATCGAAGAGCTCGACAGTTATGAACGAGAAATTCTTTATCCGCTTGCCACTGAACAGCTTGAAATAGACCTCGACGATGGTGTGAAAGTCAACTATCAAAAATTCGGCCCGGCTCTCAGGAAGATTCCCGGCCTTGATACAAAAGAGGAGTGAACCATGCATGTTGACAAACTGGTAATGACCTGTTTTCGTGGAGCTAAGTTGCTGCCGCTGGATTTACATAGTCGATTAAATGTATTTTTTGGAGTGAATGGCTCAGGAAAGACGAGCATTTTGGATGCAACAGCTATAATGCTTTCATGGCTTGTTAATCGTATAAAGTATGAAAGTTCTTCAGGTCGCCCTATTCAGGAGCCAGATATTTTTAATGGGGAATCGTCAGCTAACCTTGATATCTCTTTTAATTTCAAAGGCCACCCTTTACGCTGGACTTTGGCAAAAACTCGTAAAGGGTATAGCAAGAGGGATGTTGCTTCGATTCTGATTTCGACAACTTATATAGCAAGACAAATACAGTCAAAGATTTCGGAAAGCAATGGCTTGACAAATCTGCCACTGTTTGCCTATTATCCTGTTAATCGGGCAGTTCTCGATATTCCTCTTCGCATAAAAGAACGGCACAGTTTTGATCTTCTTTCAGCTTATAGTGATTCGTTAACGGGTGGTGCCAATTTTCGGGCTTTTTTTGAGTGGTTCAGGGAGCGCGAAGATCTTGAAAACGAAAACAGAAAATATGCTGAACAACTTATAAAGCCAGAAGGATTCCAGTTTCCTGATTTGCAACTTGAAGCTGTTCGAGCAGCTTTACTGTTCTTCATGCCTGAGTTTACCAACCTCACGGTTCGTCGTAATCCGCTTCGCATGGAGGTCGAGAAAAATGGCAAGACCTTAAAGGTTAACCAGCTTTCAGATGGCGAAAAGTGCCTGATGGCTTTGGTTGGAGATCTTGCACGACGAATGGCAATCGCCAACCCTTTGCGAGCAAATCCGCTGGAAGGAGAAGGAGTTATACTGATTGATGAAATTGACCTGCACCTTCATCCAAAGTGGCAAAGGATGATTATACCAAAGCTTCTGGATGTGTTTCCGAATGCTCAGTTTATCATCTCTACTCATTCTCCGCATGTTATTACTCAAGTGCAGCCGGAGAGTCTGTTCCTTCTCAAGCAAACCGATTCAGGCATAGTTGCTGAACAACCCATTGAGTCTTATGGAAAGAGTGTAGAGAGGATTCTCGAGGACTTGATGGGACTTGAGACGACCCGACCAGATGAAGTCAGTGTAAAACTTCATGATATTTATTCTTCCATTGATCAAAACCACATAGAAGAAGCTCGTCGGTCAATTGCCGTAATGAAAGAGGAAATTGGCGAAGATCCTGAACTGATGAAAGCTGAAATTCTCATCAGGCGTAAGGAGATTATCGGTAAATGAAGTACATCGTCAAACAGAATGAACCAGAGGATTTTACCAAGTGGAAAGCTCTCAAGAATGAAGAATGGACGCCCACTTATGACAAGCTGAGTGGAGTTGTTAAAATCGCTGTTAAACAGGCACTGATGACTGAACAAGGGTATATTTGTTGTTATTGTGAACGCAGATTAACTGATAACGATTCTCATATCGAGCATTTCAGGCCTCAGGAGAATAAATCAACAGACCCGCTGGATTTTAAGAACATGCTTTGTTCTTGTCAGCAGAGATTGAAAAAAGGAGAACCACGCCATTGTGGCAATCGTAAAGATGACTGGTTTGATGAGCAACTGCTGGTATCTCCATTTGATTCAGGAAGTGAGAAGAGGTTTACTTTTACCGGAGACGGATACATCAGTTCTGCTCAATCGGCTGATAGAGCTGCAACCGAAACAGTATTAAGGCTTGGTCTTGATATTCCAAAACTCAGAAGCTTGAGAAAGAGTGCGATTGAACCCTTTTTGGATGAATCTTTGAGTCAGGATGAAGCGACTCGTTTTGTTTCGGGATATCTTCAACTGGATAGTCGCGGTATGTACGGAGAGTTCTGGACAACTATCCGCTATCTTTTTGGAGACTGACTTGTTGAAAGTGAACTACCAGAAATTCGGCCCGGCTCTCAGGAAGATTCCTGGCCTTGATGCAAAAGAGGAGTGATCAATGGCAATAATGAATTTCAATACGACCAATTCTACTTTCCGTCAGTTGCTCGGTAACGGCTTGAGCTACCATGTTCCTCCTTTTCAACGTGATTATTCTTGGACTGATGACGAGTGGGATGATTTTTGGCAAGATATCCACGGCTTGTTCGAAGAGGACGGTGAATTGGCTCACTACATGGGTTATCTGGTATTGCAGTCATCCGATAACAAGCGGTTTGATATCATTGATGGGCAACAGCGGCTTACGACAATAAGTATTATGATTCTTTCCGGCTTGCAGCATCTCCAGGAGCTGGCTGCTGCCGGATTTGATGCCGACAATAACATCAAGCGTAAAGAACAGCTTCAGAGCGGTTACATCGGCTATCTTGACCCTGTAAGTCTGGTATCGCGCTCAAAATTGGAGTTGAATCGCCATAATAACCGTTTTTATCAGACCTATCTGGTGACGCTTGAAGCACTGCCGCAAAGAGGACTGAACTCATCAGAGC
>Ga0214197_1000375_pt1 | contig 13523 bp, 18 predicted proteins | sample TroBogEpilimnion_16_FD_153035 | JGI IMG/M metagenome (GOLD analysis project Ga0214197, IMG submission 153035) | Freshwater microbial communities from Trout Bog Lake, WI - 09SEP2008 epilimnion | ecosystem: Environmental > Aquatic > Freshwater > Lake > Epilimnion/Euphotic zone | place: Trout Bog... | reverse complement strand
ATTTGTCATATCCAGATAAACCAGTCCAAGAAATAGATGCAGAGCTACTAGCAGTTTGTGTACTAATCAAAGTCATAGCACTAGCTGGCGCACCTACCCAAGATGGAGCAGATGAACCATTAGACGATAAAAATTGTCCTGTAGTACCAGCACTTGTAAAAGCTAAATTTGTTCCATCACCATAACCTACTGCACCAGCCGTAGGGGTATTAGAGCCATTAACAATAATTGTCATATTAAATTACCACCCATCGTTGACCGCTTGTTACAGTTACAGTTATACCGCTATTAATTGTCATAGGTCCTACAGAAAATCCATTGTTACCTGAGCTAACAGTTTGATTAGTAGAAATTGTAGTGCTATTATAACTAATAGGACCACCTGTGCTTAATGTAGTCCATGTAGGAGCTGCTCCAGAACCTGCTGAAGTTAACACTTGACCAGTAGTACCATAAGAAGGAGAAGATCCTACTCCTAAACCAAGCTGAATTACTGTATTACCAGTAAAAGTATTTGTACCAGAAAAGCTATTAGCTGCATCTAATTGTGGAAAATCGTTTAATACTACAGCAGGTAAACGAAGTTCTACTTTATCGCCTGCTGAATAAGCATGAGCAGAAGTATTATCCTGTGCTCGAACAATAGTCATTGTATCGCTGCTTCGTGCAGTTACTTTAACAATCTCAATGAAGTTGCCTGTGGCAGCATCTGTTAAAGTTACATAAAAAATGTTACTGCCTGTAATAGTAGGGAACAGAGTGCCCTGACCTGTAGTCACTGTCAACGATGTAGACGATGTCGTAATCGATGATGCTAGTGTTGCTGCTGCGTTGTTTGTAAATAATATCGTCATGTTTTACCCTAAAGTAACTGTGTTTAGTGCTGCTCCGTTTATGCCTTTAGCTGTGCGTGGAGGCTTTGGAATTTTAATAGTTGTTAAAAAAGCTGTTACTGCTGATACTGCCTTAGCTGTTAAATAATTATGAGTATAATGTACTTTAAGTTTTAAACTAGTTACGCTTTGTGTAAAAGTCTGTAACCATTGACTTTGAGTAACATCAATAAAGTTATTTGCTGGTTCAGGTCTTGTCCAAGGAGGAGCTTGATAATCTGCTACACCTCTTACAAAGTCTTGAGGCTGTCTCGGCTCCCAATCTTCTTGACAAGTCTTTAAACCATCCCATCTTTGACGGAGGTCCGAAGCCTTTAGCTTGCGACCACAAACGTCGCATAGAACTGACCAGTCCCCTCTGTCGTACCTAGGAAAATAGCTCAACTGTAGCTCCTTAAATAATCAATAGCTTGTTCTAAAGAATTAATATTATCTTTAAAAAACCCAAGCCCTGTGTTGCAAGGACTACATATTCTCCCACGTATACTTCCAGTCGTATGGCAGTGATCTACAACTAACGGAACTACATCACCACAAATATCACATTCACCAGTACGGTTTGTAACTAAATCTATTACTTCTTCTTCAGATAAACCGTATTTACGTATATATTGTCTAATACGCATTCTTAGTTTATGCTTTTCGTTTATAGCAGGATCTTCACGTCTTTTACGTTGTATAGCATTATCACAAAGTTTACATTTACCCTGTAGCCCGTCTTTATTTGACGAGCATTTACTAAACAGTTTAGTCGGAAGCTCTTGAGAGCATTCGTTACAAACTTTACTCATCATACTAAATCAGCACTGTAAATGTCTAGATCACCTACACCAACATAGGTATTACCTAGTGATGTGGTTATAGTCATTTCTAACCTATAAGTAACTTCGCTAACACCATTAGCAATCCTTTGTGAAGCAGTCTTATTAAAGATCACTGGAGTACCAATAACAATAGCTGACGGATTATTGTCAACCCCATTCATCACAATAGCAATGCAGGTAGCTGTCAGGATAGTCTCTGACTCCAGCAATACTTGGCTAAAGTCAAAAGTAAAGACTTCTGACTCAGTAGTGATTTTGTAGGAAAACGATTCAGCCATTATTTATCCAGCCTATTATAACATAATTTTTAATAAAATACAACTATTTTTTGCCTTTTGTCATAATTAAAGTCAATACTTTAACTATCTTGATCTTTAGCTTTTTGCTAGGCACAATAAAGGTGTACAAAGGAACTGCCCCATATATAAGGACAAATTCATGGAAAAGCTTAGTTAAAGAAATACTTACTGCTTTTAACACCTTATTTGTACTTCTAATTAACGTGGTAACGTTTGTAGCTACATATCCTAAACTCTTAGTTATAGTTCTTATAACTTTAGTAGAAGTATTACTAGTTATATAAAAGAATCTGTAATATAAAGAGTGCTTAACTAAAGTAACTGTTTCAGTGACAGTAGCTTTAATAGTTTTAGCTATAGCTCTGATAATACGTACTGAACTAGTAGAAGTTGCTTTAATAGTTCTAGGAATCTTCTTAAGCAAACTAGCAATGTTTGTAGCAGTTGCTTTAAAGGTTTTAGAAATACCTTTCTTTATTTTAACTGTGCTATGTGCAGTAGTCACTAAGCTTACTAAGTGAGTTGCAATATCTGTCAATATTACTAAGACATGCTCACTAATAATACTTAAATGTTTACTAATAGCTTTCTTAATTGTAACACTGCTTGTGCTTGTTGCTTTCATAAGCTTAATTGGTAGTTTAACCAATCTAGCTACTGAAGTACTTATTGCTTTAAAGGACTTACTTATGCTTCTAATAATCTTAAAAGTGCTTGTAGAAGTATACGTAAGTTTTCTAAATAATGTTAATAGTCTTTTTAAAGTAGTCGAAGAAGTACTTGTGTACTTAACAAACTTACCAACAGCTTTAATTAATTTAATTGTGGAAGTACTGACATAAGTCAATAGTTTCAAATGCTTAGCTAATTTACTTAATGTAATTACAGAGGTGCTACCGTATCTAATAAATTTACTAACAAACTTTACTATCTTAACTGTTGAAGTACTAGCATAAATTAGTGTTTTTAAATGCTTAGCTAATTTACTTAATGTAGTTGTAGAAGTACTATTGTACTTAATAAACTTACCAACAAATTTAATTAACTTAGTTGTTGAAGTACTAGCGTAAGTTAATAGTTTTAATGTTACTTTTGTTTTTACTAACCTTGCTGTCGAAACAACAGCATTAGTAGTTACTGCTTTTAAATGTTTGGCAAGGCTAGTTAACCTAGTTGTAGTAGTTGAAACGTACGATATTGTTTTATTAATAAAGGAAGCATCAGCTCCATTTACTACAAATCCGTTAACAACCTTGCCATTTAATGCCATTTAATTAACTAAATTGAACTTGGAATGTAAACTGGATTGAATCACCAGACAATAAAGCAATGCCTGTGAAGTCACCTTTTGCAAACAAGTTACCAGAAGTAGTTGCATCAAACAAGCCAGCATTAGTGATTGTCTCAGTAGTGCCTGCAGTTTGAGTTCCTACAACTTGATAAGTATCATTAGTTGTTGAAGTTGTTACTTGTGTTGCTGTACCTGTAACACGTGGTGTCACTTCGGTAAACAGCGTTGTATCAGTAGCAGCAGTTGTACCAGCACCTGTTCCCCAGCCGATATACTTAGGCTGAGTTGCAGCACCTCCTGCGAGGTAGTTGGTTACAATAGCTTTACCAGTATTTACTAGCAATGTAGCCATTTTTTAATTCTCCAGATAATTCTCTTGATTGGGTTTTTATGCCAGTAGTCAATTACACCAAGATGCTCCACAGTACCGTCAGCACGTGTAATGGTGGCGATGAGGTGAATTTCTTTAGCGTTTGATTGAGCTACTTGCATTATGTGTGTTGCTTTACCAGTTCAAGAACGATTGTAAATGTTAAAGGTTGAGTAGTTCCTTCGTAATCAAAAGAAGCTAAAATCTTACCTGTAGGATTGGTAGCATTATCAATAATACCACCGTAGTGTCTTGCCTCTACTTTACCACGTCCTGCAAAGTTCCAGAACACAGTATTAGAAGAAGCACCTTCCCAAAGTACGTTTACAGTTAACAAGTCTTCTACGTCGTAGTTAATCTTGTTGATACGCAAACGATTAGCTTTAACACCATTGATATCAAAGTCACTTAATGCTGCAGGGTCAACAATAACATACGTGCCTGCGTCAATAGAAGTCAACGAACCTTCGTATTTGATTACGACGTTGCGTGGACCGTCTACTAATATTTGAGGCGGTTGAATTGTAGTAGTCATGTGCTACTCCCTATTAACGTGAAACTTCGACAGCAGCCAATACGTAGTCAATGGTCATTGTTTCAGTTGCTGTAGGTGTATCCGAGAAAATTGGAGACAACAAAGCACTGGTCAAAGTAGTACCAGAGGAACCGATAGTTGGTGTTGTAACACGAGCAACTAAATTGTTATTTACATATACCAACAAATCAGTATTGTTATAGTGGAAACCTAGTTCGATAAAAGTATTAGCAGCTACAGTAGCTACGCCAGTTACCAAAGTAGTAGATGTAGAACCTACACGTGATACTAAGTTAACTGAAGTACCAGAAGTAACAAACCACAAACCGTCAGTAGCAGAAGTACCAGCAGAAGCTAGACCAGCTAAGAAAGTGCCAGTAGTTGCGCTAACTTCAAGACGAGTAGTGTACCAAAGTTTCTGACCAGCTACGAAGCCAAAGCTTGTGCCTGGTTTGAAAGCTGCAGTAGCAGTAGTAGTACCGCCTGGTGTCAATACAGCCAAACCGCCTAATCCAGAAGTTACTGCCAATGTAGAAGAAGTACCAGAGATGGTAAAGTCTTCAGCATTCACAGACATGAAATCGTTAGAGTAAGTAGCTACGCCAAAACCAGTGTCGCTTGTGCTATTGAAAGGATCTGGAAGCGGATAGCTTGAAAGAGGATAGCCACGTGGAACTGTTGCTACGCCATAGGTAAATCTTGTTGGTGTGCCCATTTATATCTCCTAAAAGTGATGGGTTCACGTCAATTAAGACGTTTAGGATAATGAAATATTACTTCGGATATGAAAGCTTTTCTACAGCATGTAGACGCTTCTTTTTAACGCCAGAATCTTGGCCTTCTTTATTCTCAACTGCTTGAGTATTGCCTAGACCCTTTACTTCTTTTTGCTTAGGAGCAGACGTGTAAGATTTATTCTTAGCTACTGCTTCCATAGGGGTTTTAATTGTGCCCATATTGTTTCCTTTGAGAGGAAGGGAAAGGAGTCTTTTGAACCCCTAACCCTGCCATTATACCACAAATTAATTCAAATGTAAAGAATTAATTAAGGACCGTTAACGCCATAGATTGCACGTGGGTCTGTCCAACCGAAGCTGTAACGCTCGTAGCCTTTAGCCTTAGCGTTCATTGTGTCGAAATCATTGTCCTGATCGAACATGATACCAACACGCTCATAATACTTCATACCATTTTGAACGTTAGTGCGGAGGAACCAAGCGTGTGGGCTTGTGAGGTAATGGTTCATAACGATACCTTCTGGGATGGCATTAGTTGCTTTCAGAACGTTGATGTCGTTATTTGCAGTACCAGATTGGAATACAGACTTGAGGATGCGGTTAGCGTTGTACCATTCTTGACGAGCTACGATCAAGGACTTAGGCATTACGTTAATCAACAAACCACGGTCATTCTGGAATCCCATGATTGCGATTGTTGCGTCTTCCAAAGAAGCTTCGGAGAGGTCAACAGACACAGTTGGGGTGTTAGCGAAAGTACCACCTGAAGTATTAGGGTGGTTAGTTGCGCAAAGAGCAACACCGTCACCACCAGTGTATGTGCCGTTAAATGAACGGTTGTATACGTTAGCAGCGATGTTTTCTTTGGTTTGACGGAAAGACATTGCCAAAGCAGCAGCACGACGCTTAGAAACTTGCTCATACAAGTTGTCATCCAACTCTTCTTTAGTTACGATGTAACCAAGAGCGTATGCAACGTGTGTGTAGCGAGTTACGAAACCTTGGATCTCGGAATCGTACTGAACGCCAGCACCTTCATTCTTAACTGGAGCAAGACCGAAGCCAGTTAACTGAACGTCTTCCTCGTAGTTTTGATGTGAAGTATCTTTGTCGAAAAGATGGATGTACTCTTCAGGATGCTCATCATAAACCTGACCCCACCATGCTTTGATACCAGGCCATAGAGCCTTGGGATGTGTACCAGTTGTAATTACACCAGCCATTTTATTATTCTCCTATTAATTAAGCACCGAAGGCTTGTTTGTATTGATGCTTATTGAAAACAACTAACACGTCGTTGTAAGCACCAGGAACGTTAGTAGGCTCTTGGTAGAGACCAATAACTTGGAACATAGAAGCTGCAGTAGCAGAGCTATCGGCAGTTACGTATGTGCTAGAGAATGGTGAAGACTGGCTCAAAGTAGAAGTCTGGTCTGCAGTAATTGTAGGAACTGCAGTAGAACCAACTTTAGCATTTGCAGAAGCATTAGCCTGAACACGGTAAACAACTGCTGGATCTGTGATTACATAAACATAAGTATATGAACCAGAATTCAAGCTGATGTACAACTGTGCCAAGTTAATGTTTGTGCCTTGCAAGCTTACGCCTGGGTTAGCTACACGAATAGAAACAATAACGCCCAATGGAACGTCAGTTGCTCCTGCTTTGGTTACGAGTGGGGTACCGTTTGCGTCATTACCAACAGCAGACTTAACGATATCGCCAATAGCGTATGTGTTAGAACCGTCGTTAGCAATAGCGTACAGAGTACCTTGCTCGTTAAAGGGTGCACCAGTGATTGTGCCTACTGGCGACAATCCTGTTACGGCATTTACGTTTGCCATGTTTTAAAACTCCTTTTGGATTAAATTAATTTACCTTGATGCCAGCGTTATAGAATCCAGAGGAATCTACACCAGGTGTCTTACCACTGCGAATTGCTGCATCGGTTTTATCGTTCTTTTTCTGTAATTCAGCTTGGTCTTCGAGCCACCATTCTTCTTTGATTTTCATCAAGTAAGCATACATGGGTTCACCTTTTTCACCAGCTCCTACTAGAAACCGAACCTTATCTCCTAAATCAGTGTTACGTGACGTAACGTTCTCCATAACACCACCCACCTCGCTGGGATGAACGAATTCATAACCGTTTTCAGTGGCAGCCTGTATACGTCCAGGCGTGTCGTTAAAAATATGCAAGTGAAACCCAGGTATTTCGTTTCCTACTTGCAGCTTCCCCTGAGTCCCATTAAATACGCCACGTTTACGTTCACGAGGACGCTCTACCTTAGTAGACTCTGGTGCAGCTTTAACTTCACGTTTGTTTTCAGTCATTTCTTCTTTCTCCCTTTATTCCCACGAATATTCTGCAACATATTGTTCTTTGGTCATTAGACCTTGCTTAACGAATCGATCGCAAGCTGCTTTAGCTTCTGGCGGTAGTGCGTTGTAAGACTTCTTACCTGAACTTGCCGTTGGTCTAGCTGTTCCGTTAGGAGAGCCTTCCATTGGATTAGGTGCACGCTTTTTACCAAACTTATCTGGAAAAGTCTCAGCCAAGTCCTGATCTAGTTTATCTAAGAATGCTTTGCCTTGGAGACCAGGATTCTCTTTACGAATCTCAATTCCTAAACCGTTGGCAACGCCAGTCATTCTTGAATCTTTACCAAACCAATCGTTCTTGTCCATCCATTCATTTAAGAAAGGATCGGCAGTAACTTGTGGAACTTCTTTAGCCTTTTCTTCAGCAGCTTTTAATTCTTCTTTAGCTTCTAGTCTTTGGTCTTTCAACTCGTCCATAGCATCTTCAATCGCTAGGACACGGTCTCCATCACCTTGTGTGATTGCATCACGCTTGGCAACTTTTAACTGTTCTAATTGAGACTCAAGGTCCTTAGCTTTACGCTCGAATTGGTCCTTTTGGAACTCACGAAACTCTCGTGCTGCTTGTCTTGCTTCTTCAGCAGCTTTCTTAGCTTCATTCAATTCTTTAAGCAATTTCTCGTTGTTCTTACGAAGGATCGGCATAATTTCTTTGCCACGACGTACAAACGTCTCAGCATCTACCCAATCGTTCTCAGAGCCACGAAACTCCTCTTTGGCTACCCATCCCTGTGCACGTGCTTCTGACTCGTACTCAGGCGTTTCTGGAGTTTCTTGATGAACCTCTTGTTGCACTTCTTGCTGTACTACTTCTTGTTGAATTTCTTCACTCATTGTTTCATTCCCTTTAATAGATGTTGGTCAATCAACTTCATGTCATCATCTAGTTTGCAGACTAGGTTATCGTAGTTAATCATTCGATAATCTCGCCCATCTTTTCCTCGATACATAAGACCAGCATACTTAGCATAGCCAACTTTCATTCCCACTGAAACAACACCTTCTGGAACCTCTTCACCTACTGCAATAATCTCGCCTGTGGTGTTTGCAAGCTGTTCACGTTCACTTGTTTCCTGGGTAGCTATAATAATGCCACTTGCTGTCTTCTCTTCTACTTCTAATGGCAAGATTAGAATTCGGTCAAATACTGGAGTAATACCTGATGGATTAGACATCACGATTCTCCTTAGCTGACTCCATTAAATCTTCATAGGTCATCCGTAGAATACTGGTTACTGCTGCTGCACGTCCACGAAGATTAGAATCATCTTCAGTCCCTACTAACAACATTTCTTTTAACCATTCTCTATCGTTATCCACTGCCTTCATGAAAGCTTTGGTAACTCGACTGCCTTGCCACTCTTGAAACTCCTGTTCTGTGACCACTACGGCCATACTTCCTCCTTGGTTGTTACATTACTGGTGGTACATCCCCTTCTTCTGGTTGGGGTTGATTCATATCAGCCATGTGTTTCTCAAAATCCATCATGGTTCTGAGGGCTGTTTGAATTCCTTCTTGCTTCGCTTTAGCTGCACCAATCTGTGCATCAATCATAGCGATTTCATGTCCTTGCTTGACACCGCCAGCTTGCTCGATAGCAAGAATAGCGTCTGCTTCTAATTTGTGAATCTTAGCTTGGTTGACTTCTAAGTCTTTCATGATCTTCATCATAGCTACCTTGAAGTTCATTTGAACCTGAGTAGTCTTAGTTTGTTGCTTCATCATCTCAATCTGAATCTTCTCTGAAGGTCCTGGCTTAATAGCGTTAGGTCCTCTTGGATCAGGTAAGAGTTGTTCAATGTTAGCTACCTTCATTGACTTGAGGTAATTCTTCTGTACTTCGTACATGTTCATGCCAGGTGTAGTTGTTGCTAACTGGAGCAACGCTGTAGCCTGTTGGATACGTTGAGTATCTGAAACAATGTTAGGATCTGCAGAAGGACGTACATCAGAAACAGGGCCATTATAATCATCCGCATCAATAAAGTTAGTACCGATGTCGGTGTTATAGTTTTGAATGCCCACAAGGTATAACTGGTTTAAACGATACAACTTTCTAAACTCATCTTTTAAACTACGGTAAGTACGCTTAAAGATACCAGAGAAAATCTTCATTCCCTGTTCAGCCATCGTCCTAGTAGTTTCTGCAGCAGTATTCTGTCCTGGATTTTGTCCGCTAAGAATGTCCACAGAACCACCAATACGCTCACCGTAATTGATGAGAAGGTTAAGAAGAGTAAACAGAACTTGAGAAGGTTCTCTAACTGGAAGAGGAACAATGCCTTTGCGGAGATCGTCACCTGTGGTATCAACGTGTTTCCATTCTAATGGTGTGAAGTTGTAGTTACCGCCTCTGAGTTTAATGCCACGTGAGAGGAAGCCACCTGCGGTGTTCGCCATTGTTCCGCAGTCAATAAGCTGATTGAGAATGGTATCAATACTTTGATTAAGTGGTCCAAGTAAAGATCCAAAGCCCAAGTCATAGAATCCACCATCAGGTGAGGGAATGAAAGGGAATTTAGTAAAATACGTTTCTGGCGGAATGGAAAGGATTTTTCCTTGTGCATTTCTTTCAATCGAAGTAGTAAAGAAACGAGCAGAGATACGGAGAATCTGTTTGGTATCACGACGCATCCAAACGATGTACGGCTCAGCGTAACCGTCGCCATCCAAGTCGATAAAGCAATGTTGCTCTAGGATCTCGTAAGGAGTAGTATCGTCAACAGAGTCAGGAGCGTTCATGCCTTGAGCTTTGTTCTGAGCCAAAGTCATATTAGACTGTGGTACAGCAGCAGGACGAGTCTTCTCTTTCATCTCAACAAACAAACCACGAGCTTCACGCTCATAGATGTCGTTGCTAGAGAAGTATTGAATTTGAGTTACACGTGGGGAAGTATCTAAATGCTTCGTCCAATAGTTTACGACAAAATCCTTAGCAAGGATGTACTCGGAAACATTGTGTTTGAGAATAGGGTCAAAGTATGATTTCTTAAAAGCACAGCCAACGATAGGCTGAGTAATAAGAACACGATCCATCTCTGATTCCCAGTTAGTATCCTCTTCAAGGATCTGGTAAGACATGTGATCGCTAACACGCTTTGCACGTGCTTCTTTTTTACCTACAGGGTCATCACCGATAACACGGCACTGAACAGGGGTTTCCCCGTTAATAAGTACGGGGTAGCTGCGAGCATGGTACTGCAAAGCAGCAATAGTAATAAGTGGAAATTTGACATTAGACGCTCCAGGCCAAGGGAATGACTTAGCTTCAGCAACTTGCAAAGCAAGCTTCATCGCTTCTTCGGTACGTTTTTCCCATTGTGAACGAGACTCAATATCTGCCTCAAAACCTTTATATACGTTGTAGCTGATGGTATTAAGGTCGGCTTCGTCCAACACCGAAACAATGTTCGGAAGTTCGACAATATCATCTAAATTAAGGTTAGTATTTAAGTCCATTAATACCCTGTGGTTTCGTTACGACCAATAGTGTCATAACCATGTTCTTTTAAAGAAAGGCGATACTCTTCGTCCTCTTCTTCCTGAGGTGTGTTCGCAGTTTGCATCTGATCCAACATTAAACCAATATACGCCCAAGCATCCACTTGGTCATCATGTCGGTCACGAGGAAACCGCAGTAACTCATCCTCAAATGCTTGATACCAATCCGCAGAAGAATCAAACTTAACAGCACCCGCTCTCATACGTGCTTGCATAGATCTGGCACGAGTTAACTTGTCACCAGCAGGCTTGAGTAATACTGTGTTGACAAAAGTGTCAGACTTCAACATAGCTTCGTTAAGGTACGGCCCTATTGACTTCTGGATGATACCAGCCTCAATTCCAAAGAGTATCGGCTTATAAAGGCGCTGTAGTGCAAGAATGGTTTCTACTAGCTGCATTGCATCCATTCTATCGCGAATGATGTTTACACACTGCAAGCGGCCTTCGTCATCCATTCCTGCCACAGCAAAAACACTGTAATCACTTCTCTGCTTTTGTGAAATAGCTAAGTCACAAGCAATATAATAGTTTAAGCTCTTCTTCCGATCTGTATCCTTGAGGTGGACAAAATCAGACTTCTTGAAGAAAGCATTACCTTCATCAAGGGGAGTATTCAACATTTCCTGGCTATAGGCATCAGACAAACCCTGTTGGGCATACTGTGCTTTCCGTTCCACCAAGGCTTCCTTAGTCCACCTATCAGGCCATAGTATCTGAGAGAAATCCTCATTATGGGCCTTATACTTAATAGAGTGCCAAGGTGTTCTATACTTGGTGTATTGCCGTAATTCCTCAGTGACTAGTTCTCTTAGTCGTACACTGCCTAAGGCAGCTAACTGAGATTCTGGCATTAATCTTTCTAACAAAGAATCTAAATGTAGGATAGTTCCTACGGCTCTAATTTTACCAGTTACAGATAAGCAAGGAATAAGAGCAGAATAGAACCAACGTCTAAACTTCTCCCTACGATCCTTATTTAATACCTGCTCATCAGACTCCATATCATCACAGATGATTAAGTCAGGTCTACGATTGAGCCACTTCAATCCACGTAGCTTTTGTTCTGCCCCACGAGCTTGAACCCTGAATTGATGTCCGTCTGTAAACCTACAGATAATATCATCTTCTGTAGATTTAACGAATTCTATATCACCAAATAGACCGTGTATATCTTCATTGTCCCGAAGTTCCTTTATAATATCTCCAAGGAATAAACCCGCTTGAGAGAAACTATCTGAGACAATCAAGGCATACTTAGACTGCCTGAATAACAATTCTGTCAGTAGATAAGCATATGTTACTGCTGTAGACTTACCATGCCCACGAGGAGCAGCTATAGCTACAAACTTCTCTTCACCACAACATAACTTCCAAAGTTCCCTATGGAAATCAGGTGTTGCTGTGGCATGGTCAAAGTTCTTAATTAAGCAGGCATTAACAAAGCCCTCAACTACTTCAGAAGATAAGTCCAATTACTTTACCATATCAATAGTTAAGGGTTCTGACTTAACTTCTTTGGCAGTAGCAAACCGCTTAAAGTCTTCGGCCAACTTAGCCAAGCGATCATCTACTGTCTTTTCAATCTGTTGCTGTATGGGCTTTTCTTCAATAATATCTGAACGATTCATCATATCATTGGCAACCCTGGAGGCATCCTTAATGTTTACAGGCACCCGTACCAATTCACCAGTCTTTTGATTAAATTGATAATTACCATTACTTAAACGATCTTCAGTAACATCTAAGGCTTTAGAGATAACCTTCTTCAGGCGAGCATTTAATCCTAAGCTCTCTTCCTGCCTTAAATCTTCTTCGATCTTTTTCCACCAATCGCTATAACGCCAGCGTTTAATGGTAGCAATAGGTATATCCAGTACTGCAGCGGATTGTGCGAGATTACCCAAGGCCAACCAGGTGGTCACAGCCTCTATCTTCTGGGATTCACTCCACCACTTACCTGCTGTTTCTAAACTTCTTTTCTTTCTACGCCGTGGCATAGCCTTCCCTAATATATTTAACTATAATACATTGTATCATACTTTTATTTAAAAGTCAAGCTTTATTTACTGTAATAGACAAATAATACACAAATAGATGAATAGTGTTGTTAATTTACAACAGGTAGAACAATATTTAGGGGTAGACATAAATAACTATTGACTTTTAGACAAAAGTATGCTACAATATGTACTGTATAGTTTGATGCAGATTCAAAGTAACAACATCAGTAATCTTCAGTAATTAAAAACTAAATATAACTATTATTTAAGTTTTTATCTATTTAGAAGCTTTGAAGGATTAAAGACGAATCTAAGTAGTACTATATAGTCCCCAAAGGGCTAAAGAGAACAGATCAGTAGCCTGCTCAGGGCTACGAGTACACCTCAGTACTCATTAGTCTGTATAGACCCCTATTCTCAAAAGTTACAGCAGCGTTAAAATCATAGGCCCCTGTTCTTAAAAGTTACAGCAGCGTTAAAGTCATAGACCCCTATTCTCAAAAGTTACAGCAGCGTTAAATGTAGCGTCTAAAAATAATTATTCGACAGTTTTTTGCCCCTGCACTGGGTATAAACACAGTACTGGTTATCTATACAGCACTGGCTGTCTATACAGTCCTGATTATCTCGGTTGTTTGTCTATACATTGTCTACACACTTCCCAACAGGGTGTATCTTGATTGTAT
>Ga0214197_1000323_pt1 | contig 16222 bp, 9 predicted proteins | sample TroBogEpilimnion_16_FD_153035 | JGI IMG/M metagenome (GOLD analysis project Ga0214197, IMG submission 153035) | Freshwater microbial communities from Trout Bog Lake, WI - 09SEP2008 epilimnion | ecosystem: Environmental > Aquatic > Freshwater > Lake > Epilimnion/Euphotic zone | place: Trout Bog... | reverse complement strand
TCCCTACACCCGCCTGCCTCGCATCTAGGGGGTCAGGAGTTTTGTCGCGAAGGGGGGTCAATAGTTTTGTCGGTTGACAGAGGTCATCGAGTCCCACTTCCAGCAACTCGGTTTGCACTGGCGCTGGGAAGACCACTCTTCCCGCAAATCCATTCGGCTACTTTTCGGGGAGGAGGTCAAGAGGACTAGGCGTGCAAGTGAGTCATAGTGCCTGTTTTCTAGTGTCTGCAGGAATTGAGCAACTTTGTGGCGATTTGTTTACTGGTTCCCATGACTAGGCCATGGTGAAATGTCAGCCATTCCAATTCCACATACATCAGGAGTCATGATGAATTTTCAACTTCTCAGAAGTTTCAAAAGGAATAGCTATACAGCATTAATGATTGCTGTATTTAGTGGTGCTGGTGGCTTAGCCAGCGCGGCCAATAATAATAACAAGACCCCCTCGAAGGTCGTGGCCAAGCCACCTCCCGAGTCCGTCAGCGAGGCAACGCAAGGAGCCACGAGCAAAGGCACAGCCCCCCATGGACCCACCTCCGGTGGCACCACCCACGGAACCTCGGTCTACGATTCACCTACCCATGGAACCTCAGTCTACGATTCACCTACCCACGGGCCCACCACGGGCGGCACAGCCAGTCACGGTCCCACGACCAGCGGCTCAGCCACCCACGGACCCACGACCGGCGGCACAGCAACCCATGGACCCACCTCCGGTGGCACAACCACCCACGGACCCACGACTGGCGGTGCGGCCACTTCCGCGACCGGCGGCGTGAAACACGGACCCACGACTGGCGGCGCGACCACTCCCACGACCAGCAGCACAGCCACCCATGGACCTACCACCGGCGGCACAGCAACCCACGGACCCACGACCGGCGGCACAACCACCCACGGACCCACGACTGGCGGCACAGCAACTCATGGACCCACGACTGGCGGCACAGCAACTCATGGACCCACGACTGGCGGCGCGACCACGCCCTCGACCGGCGGCGTAAAGCATGGACCCACAACTGGCGGCGCGACCACTCCCACGACCAGCAGCACAGCCACCCATGGACCTACCACCGGCGGCACAACCAGTCACGGACCCACGACCGGCGGCACAACCATCCACGGACCCACGACTGGCGGCGCGACCAACTCCACGACCGGCACCACCACCACCCACGGCCCCACGACCGGCGGCACGACCAGTCACGGACCCACGGCCAAGGGACCCACAGCCAAGGGTTCAGCCAACCCCCCTGGACCTACCACTGGGGGCACGGCCAGTCACGGACCCAAGAGCATCGGCAAAGGGAGCGAGGCTCCCAAAAGCTGACCGGCCCCACCTGCTCCAGCGCGCTGAACGAAGCCACAGCCGCCTGAGGCGCCCGCCCTGGCGCCTCAGCGAGTGGACATTCGGATCAACCGGGGATGACCTTTACTGCTTGACCAGTTCGACCCGGCGGTTGAGGGCGCGCCCGCTCTCGGACTCGTTGGCCGACACAGGCGCATAGGGGCCGGCACCATAGGCCTGGAGTCGTTCCGCAGCCACCCTGTACTGCTCCGTGAGGGCCTTCACGACCGCCATGGCGCGGCGCCGGGAGAGTTCTAGGTTGGCCCCGGCGCTGCCGACATTGTCCGTATGGCCCACCACGTAGAGCCTAAGCCTTGGGTTCGTCTGCAGCAGCTTCGAGACCTCCAGCAGGGCCGCCGCGGACTCGGCCCTGACCTCGGCCCTGGCCGTGTCGAAGGTGATGCCGTAGACCGCCACGTGTCCCGCCTTGCCGAGGTCACCCTTCAGGGCGGCCGCATCGACGGTCACCAGGCCGCCTTCCATGGGACTGGTCTCGATCAGGTCGAGGTTCGTGGTATCCGGCGCCACATGGAGGCTCACGTAGAGATCCCCTTCCGGCCGGGCCAACTTGCCCGAGAACTGATAGTGGCCTGCCCCGTACCAGAGATCCGCCCAGTCCTCCGTCATATGGAACCGGGCCACGCCGCAGGCGTCTCCGCTGCAGGAGAACACCACCTCGAACCCGGCCCGCTTCAGGGCGCCTTCATAGTTGCGGTAGATCTCCAGGGAGGAGCGTCCCTTGGGGTTGGTGTACTCGATGCGAGTGATCCGGCCTTCCAGGTGCAGGCTCTTGGGTGCGCCCTTGGCGGTGACGGCGCCGACGGGAAAGGCGAACGCATCGAACTCCTTCGAGACGTAGCGGCCGATGACCGAGCCCGGGTAGCGCGAAACCAGGGGGGAGTCCTGGCTACCCGCCAGGTCCCTGGACTGTGCGGCAACCGGCAGGGTGGCGATCTGAAACAGGAGGATGGAGACGGCTGCAATCCGCTTGAAGGTCATTGGGTCCTCTGGGAAAGGGTAGCTTTCGAGGCCTGAACGGCCAGGAATGATGAACCCGAATTGATTCTGCCCTAGGCATCAGCAGCAATTTCTAAGCATTCAGGAGGCCACGACCTGGATCCGAGTTAGCCTACCGGCGGCTCACGGTGCCGACAGCCATGTTGGTCACCCACATCTTGGTCCCGTCGAAGGCGATGCCATAAGGGCCGCCCCCACCAGTGATATTGGCAACGAAGCTTCCGTCCGCTGGGCTCAGTTTCCATATCGAGTTGTCACCCGTATCGGCGACCCAGATACTGGTGCCATCGAACGCAATCCCCTGGGGGGTGTTCCCGACGGCGAAGGTACCGACCACATACCCGTTGCCCAACTCCGTCACGTTGTTGGAGCCTTGGTTGGCGACCCAGACATGGACCCCATCGGAGGCGAGGGCGATGGGATTGGTCCCCACCGGACCGGTATGGATAACGCTCCCGTTGAGCGGGGATAGCGTGGTCACGGTGCCATCCGCGAAGTTGGCGGTATAGATGTAGTTCCCATCGAAGGTGATGCCGATGGGCTGGTTGCCGACCTTGTAGTGGCCCACGATGACCCCGGTGCTCGCGTTCAGCTTGGTCACGTAGCCGGTGCTCTGGTGGGCCACCCACATGTTGGCCCCATCGAAAACGATGCCCTCGGGACCGGGGTCCACTGCATAGGTGCTCACCACCGTGCCGGTGGCGGGATCCAGCTTGACCACATAACCGGGGGTGAGCGTGGCCCAGATGTAGATGCCATCGAAGCTGAGGTAATTGGGATTGGCTGCAACACCATAAGTGCCCTGCACCACCCCGGTGCTGGCGTTGATCTTGGTCACGCTGCTGTTATTACTATTCGCCACCCACATGTTGGTCCCATCGAAGGCCATGCCTATGGGTTGGAGTCCTCCGACCGTGATGTCCGGAAAGGCCATGTTGGCCTGGGCCCAGCCCAGGGTGGCCAGCCGCAGAGGGTTGTTGGCGACGCTTGCGGCTCCCTGTGCACCGGTGGGTCCAGTGGATCCAGTCGGTCCAGCAGGTCCCTGAGATCCCGTGGCACCGGTCAGGCCGGGAAGCCCTTGGAGTCCTATTGCACCTTGGGCACCCGTCGGCCCTGTGGCTCCTGTCGGGCCTGCCACACCTTGTGGACCAATGGCACCCGTCGGCCCAGTGGCCCCTGCTGGCCCCTGGGGACCGGTGGCGCCTGTGGCTCCCGTGAGCCCTGTGGCTCCTGTGGGACCTGCCACACCCTGAACTCCCGTGGCCCCTGCTGGCCCCTGCGGACCGGTGGCGCCTGTGGCTCCCGTGGCACCCACCGTGCCGCCCACGGTTCCTGCAATCCACTTGGTTCCATTGAACACCAGGGCCTGACCCGTGGTGGGCGCCGTCGTGGTCAGGTCGAGAGGAAGGCCCTGGAGGTTCATCAACAGGGTCTGGTTCTGGGTGCCTGAGAGATCGCCGCCGAAGGACCCCAGCAGATACCAGGCACTCTGGGCCTGGAAGGCAGGGACGATCGACACGTCCGGGGACAGGACCTGGCCGGATACGGTGATGTGGAGCGTCAGGCCACTCAAGCCCAGAACCGAAGCCGGTATGGGCGTCATGCCATCGGACCCGAGGACGGTGGAGTAGAGGCCGTCCGTGACCGCGAGGGACTGGGCACCTGAATTCCACTGCTCTGTGCCAGTGCTGTCCAGGATGGAGAAGGTGAATGGGAAGCTGCCGTTGGCGGCCACCCCGCTTTGCAGGAGGCGCCCCTGGTAGGCGAGGCTTGGCAGGGGCGCCGCGGTGGTCGCGGTTCCGGCCGCGTGGGCCGGCGGCGCCAGCGGGCCGAGGGAGGCGATCAGCAGGGCCAGGGTGGGAGAAAGGAAGGCGTGTCGCATGAGGTCATCCCCTAGAGAGTTGGGTGTTCGGCGGGTTCAGTTGGGAACGGGAGGCAGGAAGTCGTTGCGCACCTGGAAGGAATTGGACGGGGATGAAGTTGTCGTGGCGGGGAGGGGTTCCCCCACCACAGGGCCATTAGAGAAGGTGCCTCCTGAGGTGGTCTGCTGGACGCCGGAAGCCTGGACCGATCTCGGCGTGATCACGGCCGCCCCAGTGGGTACCACGGTGACGCCTGCATCCTGGGTGACCGCGGACCCGGTGGCACTGGTCACCGTGAGCGTGTAGCTGGTGGTGGTGGAGGGGGAGACACTCACGGCTGTTCCGCTGGTGGCGGGGATGTTGCCCGGAGTGATGACGCCCGTGCCGTTGGCGAAAACGCCCGTCAGATGGGCGGTTCCTCCCGCTGTGATGGTCGAGGCATTGGCCACGAAACTGGCAATGGACGGGGCGGCAGGCGCGGCAGCGGCCGGACTCCCGCCGCCTCCTCCCCCGCCGCACTGAATCTGAAATCCCAACAAGCCAATGGCCACGCCAAGCGCGACATTGAACCCAGGCCCTTTAGCCATAAGCCCTCCCAAGATTGGATGCAGAACCTACTTGTCCGACTGAATTTTGCGAACGCAATGGTTCAGTTGGAATTGAATGGAACGAAACACTGGAGGGTTTGGAACTAATGAGGGACTTTAAAGCTTAATTAAATTTGTAGCAACAATATTCATCGTTTTTTTGTGCCCGTTATTCATGATATGCAAGGCTTTTTTCGTAAAAGATCATCCCTCCGCGTCCTGCTACGCCGTTTCTGCCCCGCAGAGAGGGGTTTCCTCGGTCTAGGAGCGGTCTCCTCGTAGTCAGCCACGGGGGTCATCCATTCGGCCCGACAGTACCTCCAGGGCCTCATGGACCTACTCGGTGAGTTCTTGGACCTAGGGCATCGCCACCCCGAGCCTCTGCTGAGCCACAGGTGGCACCGACAGGATCCGGGCCCGCATGCTCGACCACTTCATGACCCGCTCAGCTGCCTTGTCTTTGAGGACTGCCTGAGGTAGGCGAGGACAGACACGGCTAATCAGTTATCGGGGTTTGGAAGTTTGCAGTTGGTTCGCAGTGCGAACCAACTAGCAGGCAATGTAGAACACTGGGGTTTCACGGGCTGATGCTCGGTTGCCCGGGGGGGTATCTGAAGTACACCGAGTACCGCTGAACGATGTTCCTTCCTCCCGATCTGAAAGCCTGATCGACTGAGGTAGGCCGAGAAATCGTTCAAGCTGATTTGTCGATCGTCCCCCAGGCCATGGGAATCCAGAAAGCGCCACCAAAGCCGCACGGTATGCACCCAAGGGGCTGGTTCCGAGCATTGGCCTTCTGGTTCCGGTTTACGCTCAAGCCAGTTCACGAAATCGACCAGTTTCTCCCATCCTCGGCGCTGGCCTGCTGGCTATGTCCCTCATGCTTGCCCATGGGCTTGGTCGGTTCTATGGGGAGCTGTGAACTGAGGAATGGGGCCAGATTCGGTCCAAGAGACATTTTCAACCACCCACTTATTGGCCTTAGGGAGCCTGTCGATAAGGCACTCACCCACGACAGGAGGCTGATGTGCGTTTGTGGACCCTTCCGATCATCGTCTGCCTTTCTCTTCTGCCAGGGTGTGGCGGTGGAGGCGGCGGCGGTTCGAGCAGTCCTGTGGTCGCACCCACTGGCCTGACCTACTCGGTCAACCCAGCGGTCTACACCACCGGAGTAGCGGTCGCACCGAACGCCCCGAGTAGCAGCGGCGGTGCGGTCACCTCCTACGGTGTCAGTCCGAACCTACCCTCAGGCCTGAGCCTGGATCCAGGCACGGGTATCATCTCGGGAACCCCATCTGCCGTGACTGCCGCGGCAAGCTATACGGTCACGGCGACAAACTCGGCTGGTCACACGACCGTGGGGATCTCCATCACCGTCAATGCCGCAGTGGTCCCACCAGGTAACTGGACCATGTCAAACACCACTGTGGGCACCTCCCCTGTGGGGGTCTTATTTGACGGGACGAACATCTGGGTTGCCAATGAGAACAGCTGGAATATCTACAAAATTTCTGCCTCGACTGGTGCCGTTCTTCAAATTTATCCAGCTGGTCTCGGGGCACAGTATCTGGCTTACGACAACGTGAACAACTATGTATGGACTACAAACCCAGCCAGCAACAACGTAACAGCGATCAATGCCACCTCCGGCAATTTGGTCACCTACTCGTGTGGTAATGATCCTGACGGCATTGCGTTCGATGGCGCCAACATGTGGGTTGCAAATTATACCCCTGCAACAGTTACTAAGATTCGAGCCTTAGACGGCAGAATCCAACAAACTGTTTCGGTTGGCACCAGTGGTGTAAGCAACCCGAGGCTTCTCGCCTATGACTATGTGGCCAATACTATGTGGGTCACAGTGAATGGTGATAACAAAGTAGACAAGATTGACGTGAACACAGGGACCGTTCTGGGTCAGTACGCCGTCCCGGGATCCCCGTATGCCATAGCATTCGATGGGACCTGTATGTGGGTCACTCAAGCCTCAGCCAACACTGTCGTGAAGATCCGCACCAGCGATGGCGCCATTCTGGGGACTTATGGTGCAGGTGTTGGACCAAACGGTATTGCCTTTGATGGCACATACATTTGGATCACCGATCAGGTCTATACCGGAGCCCCTCCATTTCCCATGGATACCATCTGCACAGTGACCCAGTTACTAGCTACTGACGGAAGTCTTGTAGGAACGCACCAGGTCGGAGAACGCCCTCAATGGGTCACTTCCGGCGGAGGCTATATTTGGGTTACAAATGGTTCCGACAATACCGTTTCTCGCTGCACTTACTAGGAATTGGTAGCTCAGATTATGCAGCCTGGGGAGAATCACACCCGCTGGACATGACGTTCCCCCCATGATTAGCCCGGTCTTTCAGTGGAACCTGGGTTGAATCCTATTCCATGACCAGGCCCAGGCGCCGCTTGAGGGAGGGGGTGGCCCCTCGGCTGGCTTCCAGTTCGATGCCGCCATTCATGCGAACCATGACACGTGCCCCCCCACCGGTGGACCGGATCCCCAACACGGCTTGGGGTCGGATCAGCAGGTGGCGATGAATGCGCAGGAGGCCGGAATCGGGGAAGAACGCCTCGACCTCCCCCAGGGTTCGCCACTTGGTCCGGAAGCGTTCGCCGGCGAAGGCCCAAACGGCCTGATCCTCCGCCAGAAAATGCGTGGTCTTCGTGAGCGGAAGAAACAACAACCCGCCGTCCACCTGGACGGGGTAGCGGTCATCCTTGCCCTTCTTCCCTTCCGTCGGCGCTTCCTCGGCGCCAAGCGTGCGTCGGACCTTGGCCAGGGACTTCACGAGCCTTTCCGTAGTCACGGGCTTCAGAAGGTAGTCGACGGCATCCAGGTTGAACGCGTCCACCGCGTGCTCCGGATGGGCCGTCACGAACACCACAGGGAGCTTTGGGCTCAGGGACGCGCGCAGATTAAGTCCATCCAGTCCCGGCATCCGGATGTCGAGAAACAGCGCGTCCACCTCGGGACCGGTGGCTATCCATTCCTCGACCTCGAGCCCGTTGCCGAAGGTGGCCACTACCGAACAGCCGCATTCTTCCAAAAGCCGAGATAGCCGTTTAAGGTTCAATGGCTCGTCATCGGCCAGGGCGATCCGCAGGGGCTGACTCATGTCCCTAATGGTGGACTTCAATGCGGAGTTCCGCCACGGTCCACCCCCCCTCCTGGCGGAGATCCAGGGTGGGCCTTGGCTTCGGGAGCAGGGCAAGCCTTTCCCGAAGGTGCCCGAGCCCCGTGCCAGTCCTAGCGTTCTTGTCCAGGGGCATCCCGGTGTTCGCCACCCTCAACAGCAGGCCGGTAGCCGTCCGGATCGCGTCCACCTTCACGATGCCGCCCTTCGGACTTGGGGAGATCCCGTGCTTGACGGCGTTTTCCACCAGCGGCTGGAACAGCAGGGGCGGAACGGGAATCTGGTCCAGACCGTCTTCCCAGGAGACCTGCAACTCAAGCCGCGCACCCAACCGGATGGATTCGATGTCCAGGTAACGTTCCAGCAGGGCCCGTTCCTCCCCCAGGGGAAGGCTCAGTGCCGAACCGTGTTTCATCAGCATCCGCATGAGTTCCGTCAACCCAAGCAACGCTTCCTCGGCGGCGTCCGGATCCTCATGGACCAATTCGGTGAGTCCGCTCAGCACGTTGAACAGCACGTGGGGATGCATCTGGGACTGGAGCGCACTGGCCCTGGCCAGTCGTTCCCGCTCCAGCAGGTCACCTTCCGCCCGCTCGACCCTTTCCTTCTCGGAGAGGAACAGCCCGAGCACCAGGGCGAAAGGCAGGTTGAGGAACAGCATCACCCATTCCGGTCGGGGACCAGGAGGGGGCTGGGCTGGGCGATCTTCCGGCGCTCGCCGGTCTCGTGGGGGGCGTTCATCCGCCGGGGACTGTCGGTCCTCCCGGGGCTGGCCTTCGGGCGGCCGCCGATCGGGTCGGTCGTCCAGGGGTGCTGGATTATCTCTGCGGGGCGGGCCAGATGCCGTGGCCTGCGCGTTGGGCAAGGGCCTGGCGGGCTGCACGAAGTCGCTGACCCCCCAGAGCAGCAAAAGGACCCACGCGGCATTCCAGGGGACCGCCTGCAGGAAGCCCCGCCAAACGGGAGCTTTCGGCTGCGTGTCCCCAGTCCACTGCCAGGGGATGGGGGACAGGGCCAGATGCAAGGCCAGAATCAGGGCTGGCAAATAAAATTCCCAGGTGCCCAGGCGATGGAAGGACACCCCGGCGAGCAGCCTTGCCGGAACCCACAGGATCCCGAAGCCAAGGATGATGCCCAAGGTGGTGGGGCGGCGGAAGCGGCGGGCGATGCCTTGAACGATCTCAACGGTCTTCATGGTTAGTCCATGTATAGCGATTTATTGCGCATGGGGTCCACGATAATTCTTGTGGCCAGCTGCACAATTGCGTGCGGCTGGCCGGGTTCTTTGAAGGTGACCGCAAATTCTGCGCGGTCCAGTCAGTTAAGGCTCGAAGAACAGGTAATCGGTGTTCGCGATATAGGGGTAGAGCACGCTGGTGTCGGTGATGACGCCCGAATAGAGGGAGTAGAAGTTGCACGTGGTGAAGTCGAAGGGAGTCCCATCAGTGTAGGTCCCGGTTAGGATCGACTTCCGCAGCGCCGCGAGGCTGGTCTTCTGGCTGTCCGTCAGGGTGTTGTAGACCTGGGCAAAGACCGTGGCGTAGTAGTAGTTGTTCTCGCCGTCCAGCTCACCGTAGATGCCCGACAGTTGCAGCACCCGCGCGCGGACGAGGTCGCTGTTGGTCGAGGCGGACCGGAGGCTGCGCAGCAGCGTGGCGATCTCGGTCCGGATCTGCACGATGTTGGAACTGCCTGCATAGAGGTTGTTCCTCTGCAAACCCGCCAGGGTGTTCATGATGGCGGCCTGGCTCGCCGTCACGTAGCCGGCGGAGGGGTCCGAGAGCGCCTTGCCGGCGGTGGCGGTCAGGGAGGTGCTGATCTGATAGCCGGGGACGCCGATGGCGGGTCCGTCCTTGATGTAGAAGCCGCCGTAGTAGGTGCCATGGCGTTCCGGGCAGAAGTAGACGTCCGCATCGACGTTGCCGGCGTACCAACTAAAGATGTCACCAGCATAGGTCATCATCGCGACCACGACCCCATTGGTCAGGCCCTTCATCCGGTCATTGATGGACTGGAGTTGGGCATCTGTGAGGACGGGCCATGTGGAGAAGCCGCCCTTCATCTTGTCCAGGTAGGCCAACTGGGTCGTCGTGGGATCGCTGTTGCAGGGCGTGCCGTTGGCCATGGACGCGTAGATGGCGGAGTAGAGCATGGCGCGGTCAAAGGAGATTTGGCCATCGACCAGGTAGAGATCATTGGACGCCTTCTTCACGGAATCCAGGTTCAGTCCGGTGGAGCCGGCCGGGATGTCGCCATCCAGCATCCGCCGGAACGCCTTCATCAGGGGATAACGCTTGTAGCCGTAGGCATCGATGTCGTTCTGCTGCGCGATGGCGAGCGTCTTCAGTTGGGCGAGTTGCACATCGTTGAGGATGAAGAGCACGTTGTTGGCGAGGTTGGTCATGAAGCTGGTGTTGTGCCCAAGGCCATTGGGCGTGTTGTCCCGCAGGTACTGGAAGCCGGTGTAGTCGGCGACCTTTCCGGGAGGGAAGAAGGTCTGCGCCTGCAGGTTGCCGGTCACCATGGCCAGTCCATCGAAGGCCAAGGTCGTCTGCTGGGCACCATCGTTGATGGCGGTGGACATGTTGTAGGGATCCGTGTTGGGTGAGGGTGCAGCCCCCACCACCACCGTCTGGCTTGAGGTGTTGGATCCACCAGCGTTGGTGACGATGAGCGTCACCTTGTAGGTACCGGCGTTCGCGAAGGCGTGCGTGGGATGTTGGGCGGTGCTCGTCGAATTGTCGTCGCTGAAGGTCCAGGACCAGGAGGTCGGGCCGCCCGTGGAGGCGTCCGTCAGGACGGTCATCTGGGTCGCGGACGGGGCGGTTGGGGAGACCAGGAAGCCGGCGACGGGTGCCGCGGACGCCGCACTCACCGTCACGGGCTTGGTCGACGCCACGCTGGCTCCGCTGGTGTTGGTGGCCGTGAGCGAGACGGTGTAGGTTCCCGCCACCGTGAAGACGTGGGTGGGGTTCTGGGAACTGCTCACCCCATCGTTCGAGCCGTCACCGAAGCTCCAGGACCAGGACATGGGGCTACCGGTGGAGGCATCCGTGAATGCCACGATCTGGCCGATGGTGGGTGTCGCCGGTGACATGTTGAAGCTGGCCGTGGGAACGGTGCCGGCGGAGGCGGCCACCATGATCGGCTCGATGGCGGAATTGGATCCGTTCGCATTGCTAGCCGTGAGGGTCACGACGTAGGTTCCGGCCGACGTGTAGGTGTGGGTCGGGTTCTGGGACGTGCTGGTGCCGCCATCACCGAACTTCCAGGCCCATGCGGTGGGCTTGTTGGTGGATTGATCGGCGAAGGGAAGCACCTGCCCAGCTACGGACGAGGCGGCATTGAAGGTGAAGGCCGCCAAGGGAGCGGTCAGGGGGGCCGAGGTCACGGTCACGGACTGGCTGGCGGGTGAGCCCGCACCTGAGGGGTAGGTGACCGTCAGGGACACGGTGTAGGTGCCCGCTGCAGCATAGGTATGGGTCGGATTCGGTGCGGTGCTGGTCGAACCGTCCCCGAAGGTCCAGGACCAGGTCATGGGACCTTGGGCCGATGTGTCGGTGAAGGACACCTGCTGGCCGAGGGTTGAGAAGATGAAGGAGGAGGACCCGGAGGTCGGTCCGGCAGCGGCCACCGTGACGCTCTGGCTCGTCTGGTTCGAACCGGTCGCGTTGGTGGAGGACAGGGTCACGGTGTAGGTTCCCGCCGTCGTGAAAGCGTGGGTGGGGTTCTGCACCGTGCTGGTGGCGCCGTCCCCGAACGTCCAGGACCAAGAAGTTGGGGTGTTCGTGGAGGTGTCGGTGAAGTTCACGGTCTGACCCGCGGTCGGCGAGGTTGGGGCGAAGGTGAAGCTCGCCACGGGGGCGGAACTCGCACTGGCGACCGTTACGTCCTTGCTGGCGGGATTGGAGCCGCCGGCGTTGGTGGCCTTCAGGACGACCGTGTAGGTTCCGGTCATCGCGTAGGTGTGGGTGGGATTCTGGAGGGTGCTTGTGCCCCCGTCACCGAAGGTCCAGGCCCAGGAGGTGGGGGTGCCGGTGGAAGTGTCCGTGAAGGTGGCCGCCTGGCCGTTCAGCGGCGTCGTGGGAGCCACGGTGAAGGCGGCGGCGGGTGCCGCAATGGTCGATGTCGATGAACTGGCTTGGGATCCCCCACCGCAACAAAGGGCGGCGAGGATGCCCAACAGGGCACCCGTCATGAGGATGAGGCGGTCCAGACGCATGGTTCCTCCTGGTTTTCCTGTGTGGTTCGGATGGGTGGTGTAGATGTCGGATGCTGAGAGAGGCTCAAGATTCGGCGGAGCGGAATGGCTACCCACCACCGTGATTGTTCCGGCCAAGGCGCCGCCAGGCACCTTTTCGGGGAGACCTGATTCTCCGGGCCTGCTGTCGCCAACTATGGGGTCGGTTTTTGGGGAGGCCAGCATCCCCTACGGGCTATCGGAATCCGTACATGAATTGCAGGTTTCATCCCACGAATGGCGGCCATGCCTATCGGAGCATGCCCAACCCTTGATTCGGGAGGCGGGCTGATGGCAGCGCTTTTCATGGGTGGCCCCCTGCTGCGACCCCGAACAGGGGGTCCGTATTCCCTATGTTCGGCATGCGAATCGGCGAGGAATAGAGGAATGGTCCCTTGGGATCCGATGGATTGTCATGGCGCAGCATTGGAAGCTGATCGCGCTGGGATGCGGTCAGAGTCCGGCCGATTTCAGCAAAAGCCCTGGCGTAGAGATAGGACATCCCGCCATCAAGCTCGCCATAGCGCTTCGACAGGGCCAGGACCCTTGCCTTGTCGGCTGATTCCCCACCGAGGAAGCGGCGCAGCTCGGAAGCAATGGCCCTCCGGATACGGACGATTTCCGCAAGGTCCTTCCGCTGGAGGTCCACTAGATCCGTGATCTGTGCCTGCTGGGCCGGTGTCAGGACCGACAGGAAGGCTTCCCCGCTGTCGCCCGTCAGGGTGGTGCTGATCGAATAGTCCTGCTTCCCCATGGCGGGGGCGGTCTTCATCCCGAACCCCCCGAAGTACATCCCATGGCGTTCGGGACAGAAGTAGGTATCAGCCTCCAGCGAACCCGCATACCACGCGAACATCTCGCTGGCGTAGGTCATGACCGCCACATTGACGTCGTGGGTCATGCTTCGCTTGTCCAGTTGTTCCCCCACCTCGGGCCAGGTCCTGGAATCCCCGAATTTCAGCCGGGACAGCGCTGACCTCTGACGGTCATCCAGGCTTCGGAGCACGGCGGCCAGGACCTTCGCGCGCTGAAAGGCGATGAGTCCGTCCAACTCATAGAGGTCGGCCGATGCTTTCACCACGGCCCGCTTGTCCAGGCCGCGGGATCCGGGCGGGATGTCACCTTCCAGGTTTCGTCTGAACGCCTTGATCAGGGGAAAACGCTTTTCCGCGAAAGTCCGGACATCCCTTTCCTGGTGTTGGCCAAGGGTCAAGAGCTGGGCTTTCTGGTCCTGGTTCAGGACCGCCAGCATGTTCTCGGCGATCCGGGTCAGGAACGAGGTGTTGTGGCCGCCTTCCTTCGCATCGATGTCACGCATGTACTGGAACCCGAAATAGTCGGAGACCTTCCCGGGCGGCAGGAACGTGTCGCTGGCGAAGTCCCCGGTCAGGAAGGCCAATCCGTCGAAAGCGATCGTGTGCAATTGGGCCCGATCGGAGGTCGCCTGCTCTATGGAATAGCGTTTAGGCTCATCCTGGGGGCGGCGGTCTCGCGGCGGCGGGGGCCGCATTGGCCTATCCTGGGCCGAGGCGGTCATGGGCCATAAGGTAATGAGCAGCGTAATGAGGGCATTCCCTTTTCTGATCATGGGTCCCACCTTTGAGTGTCATGTTCCATCAGACTGACTGGATTAATATGCTTCCCTTGGTAGAGGGAATCCCATCCCAATGCTGAGTGAGGGTGCCTGGAACCTGAACTGCAGATTCCAACCCTTGAATGGTGTGAACCCCTCCCCAGAGCGGAAAGCTGGGGCCTAATCCCAGGCCATGTGATCCTCGCCAAATCGGCCGAGTAACGGGCCAAGCTGGTTGACATGACCCTTTGCCGGAACGAACTCAGTCCGCGACCTGGTTGAGGTTCAAGTCCACGGCCACAGGCAGAGGCACCGACTGGCCATGTCGGCGGGCCTGTAACCGCTCAAGTTCATGAAGAATCCGAAGGAAGGCCCGCTCCAGGGTCCTTTCGTGCCGCAGTAACCGCTCCTGGTTGTCGTGGCTCCAGGCCCCGGCAATCCGGCACTCGTCATCATCCTGGGCGACCGCCTGTTCCATCACATCCAGGCCACCCCCGAGGACGATGAACGGATCGGCCGGTTTCTCCTTTCCGCCTTCCATAGGGATTGATTCGCAGCCAGCTTCGCCCGGTCCATCCTCCACCACAACGAGGCCAACTGTTCCACCAGTCCCGCTTGCAGGTTCCGGTGACCTCGGAATCCTCAATAAGCAGGTCCAAGGTCCCCGCCGGGTAACCCCCATGCCGAAGGGTTTTTAACAGATTTGGCCTTCCCGGTCGTGGTTACAAGGCCTGTGGCACAGCGGGAATAGGGGTTCTACTCCACCTTTTGACTACCAGCAAACACCTTAGAAAAATCTAGTGTGATCTTGTTTATAAGCGGCATCCAACAACCCAGACTAGGCCCCATCGGGCAGCCATCGGGCAAAGGCGTTCCCGAACGTCCACGGCCAGCCATGAATGGTCCTGAGATCAATCGCGAACGTCTGCCAAACCGATCATCACCGGTCCCTGGGACTAGAATCTCTCACGGCGGCACCAACTTCGGAGGCATCCAACGACCCGGCGGGACATGGCCGTAGCAGCGCCTGGAGGGCCGCGGTAGGCGTCTTGGGGTCCAACCACATCTCCAGGGCCGAGTTGTGGTTCCTAATTCCGCGGGAAATTGACGGCCGTGTAGCCCACGAACGCCAGGGCCGGATCATTGTCGTCGAGGATGTTAACGGTCTCATCCGAGGTGAAGCGGCTGCGCCAGGTGGCGGAGGAGATGAGGAGGTCCAGGCTCGGGGCGGTGGAACTCGTCACGTTGAGGTTGTAGGGGTCGTCCCCATGGTCCATGTAGAGGTCCTCGCTCATGAAATAGGGCATCTCATGCCCGCAGACCCACACTGGCTGCACCGGTATGTTCAGAGTTCGCATGAGGGTGTGCATGAATCCCGTGCTGCCGTGGCAGCCCGCGGTCCAGTGCTGGACTCCATAGGAGGGGTTGTTGGCGTCAATGGTGCCGTTGATGATCTTGGAGAGGGGCGCATATCCCCGGTACTGCCAGATCGCCTGATCGTTCCCGAATTCGTCCGCCCCGAAAAAATGCCAGAGGTCATGTCGCATCCAGTCCAGCATGGAAACAATGCTGTTCAACCTGGTGGAACCGATGATTCCGGAATTCCTGAGCCACAGGTAGGTCCAGCGAGGGTCCGCGAAGTCGGTGCGGGGACGGTTGTTGGCGCGCAAGGTGGGGAAGCCCGCCTCATCATAGGTGCCGATTGCGAACTGGTTCCAGTTCTCCAGGTACCAGCCCATGGTGGAGCTGTCCAAGATCCACCGAAGCTGGTCCGGAGTATAGGTCGTCATGCTCCAGGGCAGCTGGTTGGAGGTTTCCAGCATCAGCGCGAAGCCCACATTGGCCACGTAGAGGTTCCACATGTAGGTGGGATCAACCCAAAGGTTTGCGCTCGCGGTATCGCTCGTCACGCCAGGGTTGTTGTTCAAGGGCTGGTCGTTGGGGGTGGAACTGCCCGGGGTCATGGTGACCGCGGGACACCCCGCCGAGTACCAGGCGGCCGCGTTCTGGTAGGCGGTCACAAGGTCCGACTGCTGACTGGCGCTCCATTGACTCCAGGCGATCTTGTCGGTGGAGGCGGGGGCCTGATAGACATTGCTGGTTTCGGCCTGGAATTGCCAGAGGATGGCGGCAGCGATGTTGGGGTTGGCCGCAAGCCAGGTGGGAAGGTCGTGCAGAAGGGAGGTCACGGCCGGCACGCTGGTGGTGGTGTTGCCGTAAGTGTCGCTCACCATGACGGTATAGATTTTCCCATCGTCCGTGGCCTGGAAGGAGGGTGCCACATAGGTGATGTTGTTGGCCCCTCCTATGCTGTAGCCGTTGCAGTACCACTGGTAGGTCAAGGGGTTGTGTATAAAAGCGTCTGTAAGTCCGGGGACGGCGGCCTGAAGTAGAGGTTGGCCACCGAGTCCGGTAGGTTGATCGCGTTCAAAACCACCAACCA
>Ga0214197_1000316_pt1 | contig 17116 bp, 13 predicted proteins | sample TroBogEpilimnion_16_FD_153035 | JGI IMG/M metagenome (GOLD analysis project Ga0214197, IMG submission 153035) | Freshwater microbial communities from Trout Bog Lake, WI - 09SEP2008 epilimnion | ecosystem: Environmental > Aquatic > Freshwater > Lake > Epilimnion/Euphotic zone | place: Trout Bog... | reverse complement strand
TGCAAAACTCTTATACTGTAAAAATCAATGTGAATCAGATCTTCAGGCAGTTGTCTCCCGGAACGGAAGTTAAATCAATCTGAGGAGGCAATGATGGATCATGAAATGACAATCGGAGGAACCCTCTTTGATCGAGTTGTCCAGATTCTTGAACAGGCCCGCTCCACTGTGGTGCAGTCAGTTAATACCAATATGGTCACGGTTATTCTGTTCCCGGCGTGAAAAGCTACAGACAATTTTTTCTTGCCTTTCAGGATCGGTTTATCGAGATCTCTATCCAAACGGAAAGCGATCTCTTTTCCTCTCTTCAAAAAAGCTACCCGTCGGGTAACCAATTCGCCACGAACTTCTCTCCACAACTGACATGGTCGCACTACCGTGCTCTGATGAGAGTTTCTCGGCCTGCCTGACTCTCCTGATTTGCATGAAAGCACATTGCATTATGCGTATATTTCATCCCACAGATAAAATGAGCTTATTTTTAACGTTAATTCCTGAAAAGTTTATTCACGAACTCTACCATGATTCATAGTATCAAACTTGATAATCTGCTCTCATTTGCTTCCGGCAGCCCGGCTTTGGAGCTAAAAAACCTTAATGTACTGATCGGTACGAATGGTTCAGGGAAATCAAATCTGATTGAGGCACTGGCTCTTGTGAGAACTACACCTCGAACTTCCTCTAACGATGATTTTCAAAGGACCATAAGCCGAGGAGGAACCATCAGTGAGTGGATATGGAAAGGTGATGCGAATCATCCTGCCACAATAGAACTTGTTCTTGATGATCCCCATTATCCACCTCTATGCCACGCCTTGACCTTCAAAGGCGAACAACAGAGAGTGATAATCATTGATGAAAAAATCTTTGATGATGAGTCTCTCTATTATCGCAACGAGCATGGTAAAGCTGTGATCGACAATGCAGTCAAAGGGACGAAACGACAGACAGGAGGAATAAGCGAAGAGTTATCCATTTTGGCGCAACGCCGAGATCCAGATAAATACCCTGAAATCACTTGGATGACTGATATGTATGAGCAGTTCCGCTTTTATCGGGAATGGACGTTCGGAAGGAATACCGTATTCCGCAATCCCCAAAGGGCAGATTTACGCAATGATCGCCTTGAAGAGGACTTTTCAAATTTAGGACTCTTTCTGAACCGCTTAAAAACTCGTCAACCAAAAGCCAAAGCTGCTATTCTGAACGGATTACAGGAGCTTTATAACGGAGTGGATGACTTCAATGTTAACGTTGAAGGAGGAACCGTGCAGGTTTTCTTTACCGAAGGCGAGTTTACCATTCCAGCGACCAGGCTTTCTGATGGCACACTCCGTTACTTATGCCTGCTGGCAATATTGTGCGACCCTGATCCACCGCCGCTTCTCTGCATTGAAGAACCTGAACTGGGGCTGCATCCCGATATTCTCCAAAAACTTGCGGATTTGCTGATTGATGCTTCGCAAAGAACCCAAATTATTGTTACAACACACTCCGATATTCTGGTCGATGCCATGACCGAAACCCCTGAAAGTGTGGTTGTTTGTGAAAAGCAAGAAGGGAAAACAAGCATGGTACGCCTCAGCAAGGACGATCTTGCAGTCTGGCTTGATAAGTATCGTTTGGGCCAACTCTGGACACGCGGAGAGATTGGAGGAACTAGGTGGTAAAAGCAGTTATTTATCTGGAAGGAGGCGGAGATTCGAAAGAGTTGCACAGCCGTTGCAGGGAAGGCTTTCATAAACTGCTTGAACAAAACGGTTTTAAAGACAAAATGCCGCGACTTAAAGCCTGCGGGAGCAGAGATTCCGCATTCAATGACTTCAAGACGGCGCATCAAAGCAAGAAGCATACGTTTGTAACACTGTGGATTGACAGCGAAGAGCCGGTTGTGGATATCGAAAAGACATGGGACCATCTTACAAAACGTGATGGATGGGAACGACCTGTGCAAAGCTCAGATGAGCAAGTGCTTTTCATGACCACCTGCATGGAAACGCTGATTGCAACCGACCGGAATGCACTGAAAGAATGTTTTAAAAATAATCTTCAGGAATCAGCATTACCTCCACTGAATAATATAGAAAGCAAGAACCGGAAAGAGCTGCTTTATATCCTTAAACATGCAACACAAAACTGTCCTTCTCATTATGAAAAAGGGAAAAAATCCTTTGAGCTTCTCGGTCTACTGAATGCAAAAACATTACGGAAACATCTTCCAAGTTTTGAGAGAACTTGGCGCATTCTCGATAAATACCTGTAATAAAGTAAACTCCCAAAAACAGTGATCCAAGTTTCTCTTTAGGGATTTATATGACTATGACGAGCCTCATGAAATTCAAATTCAAAGTCCAGCCCTATCAAACCAACGCGGTTGACTCTGTTGTTGACTGTTTTGCAGGGCAGGTCAATACCTCGCAAACGACCTATACCATTGATCCTGGCAAGGCACCCATTCCATTGGAATTCACCGGGTTTAAAAATGCTGATCTGTTTTTGACCGAGTCACAACTGAAAGAGAACATTCACGAAGTTCAGCAGCGCCAAAATCTTCCTTTGTCGGAGGCATTGATTTCGAGCGCAAAGTGCAGGGTAAACCTCGATATCGAAATGGAGACCGGTACGGGTAAAACCTACTGTTATATCAAGACCATCTTTGAGCTGAACAAGCTGTATGGATGGAGCAAGTTTATTATTGTAGTGCCGAGTATTGCCATTCGTGAAGGCGTCTATAAATCACTGGAGATTACGGCTGACCACTTTACCGAAAGCTTTGGCAAGAAAGTTCGATTCTTCATCTACAACTCAAAGCAGTTACACCAGATTGAAAGCTTGTCTGGATTGAATAATTCGTCAGCCTGCGGGTGCTCTTTATTCAGTTCGCACACCTCCCGCCATGAACGGCGAATCTCAACACGCGCACGTTCCAGAACTTCTTCGTTGGTTGTGTTTTCCCATAACACAAGCTCTTCGATTATTTTGAACAACCGCTTGCGTTCGATAGCAGCGTCCTTTTTATTCCTGCCATATTTAAATCCACCACCCTGCTGATAACCCGGATCGTTGACGAGCTAAGCAAATATGACCGCCCGTGCTGCGGCTAAAGGTCTCCTTGCCCACCAAAGATGCAACGTTGATGGATGCCCGTGCCGGATTGATTTCTCCCGAGAACAAGCCGCATTGATTGCATCCAGCGGAAGCGCCACCTCGATAAGTTTGCGTGGTGATTTAACGGGATAGTCTGATATCATTGCTTTCTTTCTATAAGCCAGGTTCGACCCATGTCGGTTAAACGGCATTTCTGCTTGCTGCTTGTTGGTTTATCCGGAATGGTCATTTCAATCAATCCCGCTGTGATGAGCGGGTTAATGACCTGGTGCCGGAACTTGGTGCGATCCGAGCGACCAACAATGCTCATGAGCTTGGATAACTCACTATCTTCCAAACAATTATAAAAACATCAACTTAGTACCGAATTCCACGGTGACTCGTGATCGTCTCATTGAAAGGCAATTCCGGCCGCCGCCGCTATTTTAGCTGCCAAATTCTGAAAATCTAAATAACAATTCCTTACAGCCTCAATGTGAGCACCAATAGCTCCATCAGCAGATTTAAGGAAAAATATCGGTTTGCGAGCTTCCATGGCCATTGGCATCAAGCTTCGATAATGCTTGAGGAGTGACAAGCAGTATGGGTCTTGCGCAATGGGTTGCGACACAGGAGGCAAAAATAAGTTAATCTGCTCTTCATCAAGAACAGCTTCCCGATAAACTCCAGGGATCTTGTCCATCCAGCGTTTATATGCCTTGACAGGTCGTGTATCGAGAATGCCATGCTGCATAACAATGTAACCGACAGGCTGCATCGCCCCTCTCGGCATTGGCAAATCGGCAGGGGCTTTAGCGAGAAGTTCAGCCCATACGGAACGCCACTCTCGAAGTGTCGGTCCAAGATTCTTGAGACCTTGCAGGGAGAAAAGATCAGGAGCCAGCGGCAAACAAACCTGATTGGAAGCAATCAACGCCGAGCGATTGATGGCCCCGAGATTTGGGCCAACATCAATCAAAACCAGTACCGCGCCCCATTCAGCGCCACGCTGCACAAGTCGATGAAAGGCTGTCATGGTTCGAAACGCTGATTCATCACGGTTGTGACATCGTGGCCAAGCGTCAGAAAGTTTGTCTTCAAACCGTGACAAGCCAAGGTCACCCGGAATAAGGCCGAGGGTCTCGGTGATCATTTCTACACTGGGTTGAGCAATATCACCTGTTCCCCGTAAAATCGGGCGAATTGCGCCATAAACCGTATCAGGATGCTCATCATCTGGCCATAATTGCTCAAGCCGATCTTCATTGAGAAACATGGCCGTCAGGTTGGCTTGTGGGTCAAGATCGACTGCAAGTGTATTTATTCCATGGTCTGCAAACATCCAGGCAAGATGATAGACCAGTGAGGTCTTGCCTACACCGCCTTTGTTATTAAAAAAGGCTATTGTTTTCATGGCAACCTCCTGAAGATCTTGACCAATACGGAGTGCTCATCGAAATCAAATTGAGCAGGGGGGTTGCCGTTCTGTGCCAGAAGCGCTTGCGCTCGCTGAACACCATACCCAAACCTGTTCACAAAACCGAGTGATTTCATGGCTTCAGCAATAACTGGATTACGGTAACTGTTGCGGGTCGGAAAGTTTTCCGGTGTAGCCTCACCATACAAGCCACCTGGACTCTGGATCTCAATGTGATCGATGAATGCATAAAAGCGAATTGGTGAATTGCTGTCGTAGTTACGGTGCATAACGGCGTTCATAAGCAGCTCCCGTAACGCCCACTCGGGATAGTCAGGTTGCAGTTTTTCCTCAAGGGCACTGACCTTGCGCATGGTTGTCTGTATCAGAAGCTTGATTCGCCCTTCCAGCTCTCGCAACAGTGTGTGAAGGTCGCCGGAAATCTCTGCCTGGTCGTCAGGCTGTTCCGTCAAGTCTGTTCCGGGTAGCTTGAGATATTGAACATAGGCACCTGGCAGAAAGAATCTGGGATTTTTTCCAAAGAGTAATATGCCTGCATAGGTTGGGCTGGCTGGTTTTGGGTCATACAATCGCAAAGATGCCAACTGTAATTCAACCGTTCGATTGTTAGCTGCAACAGTTTCAGGATCAATAGCTTCACGCCGGTAGGCATCGAATTGACCTAACGCGATGTCTTCAATTGTTGCTTCTGAGCATGGCCGTGCATCAAAAGAGCGAGCAAGGGCAACGCGCCGCTCAGCAAGAACTCGCTCTTCCTGCTCATTGGCAATGCCTTTCCGTGGCCCGATTCTGATATACACTCGTCCTTTATATCGAACAGGAGGAAGATCAGAGGGATGAACTTCAACAACAGCTACATCTCCACCGGAGAGTTCGAATCTGGCGACAGTCATGTAAGGCTGGGGTAACACATTGCCTTGAGAGCGAATACCGCCAAGGTTTTTGAGGAGTTCATCGGTAACAGTCAGCCCGGACAGAACTCCTTTGTCTGTTACTCCTATCAAAAGATAACTTGGTTTGCGATGATTGGGTAAATCATTGGCAAACGCACAAATCGCCTGACTGAATTTATCGGTATCACTTACTGATGTAGTTCGTTCAATAGTATCGGCCTCCATATCGGTTAGCAATGCCTTGAGCTGGTCTTCGGATAGCATAACGGCCCCCATTTTACAATGTTATATTGATCCGTATTGAATTTCTGCCTTTTTCAAGAATTCTTTGATTTCAAAATTAATAGACGAAACGCCCCAACCCGGTTCGACATCAAAGGGATTCCGCAGATAGTACGGTCCATCAATCTGCTCATTCTCATCAACCTGCACAATGGCCAGCACATATTTTTCGGCCTGATTGAGGGCATAGAGCATTTCATTACGAGTAACGGTAATCGTAGTTGCACCTTTTATTCGCCCCTTGACTTCTATATGCCGAGATTCAGGTTGTTTACCATCAATTGCCGGCGGGTATGAGGTAATGTCCCAACCGCACTTCTGGGCGGAGACATCTACCACATGGCATCCTCGGGCTTCTTCAGCAATGCGAACAGCGTGCATGGCAAGCTGCTCGATGCGTGAACGGGCTGCGGGATCAGCAGAAAATGTAGAGCTGCAGGATGCAGGCTCACCTTGCAGTACACGAAGCAATCCAGCAGGAATAACCAGTGCTCCACTGAGCACAACCGGTGTTGCAGAGGTGACATGACGCATGGAGAGCAGCTCTTTCTTGCGATGCTCCAGCCGGGCTTCGAGATCGCTGAGCGTTCGACGAACATTTTCAAGGTTGAGCCGTACATCCTTTCCTGCTTTTTTGTCGTCGGTAAGCTTCTCGAAACGGTCTGACCAGAAATTTATCTCTTTCGTCAGACGCTCGTGGACAGCGGCAAGGGTCTTGTCAACATGGGCAATCCGACGGTCAGCGACCTCACTGAAGTGCTGAGGAACAAGTGTTGATGCAGCCAGGGCAAGAGCACGATTTTCCAACCCGGCGTTAAGCCAGGGTGCAGCGAGTATTTCAGCCAACAATGGTCTCTGAGCAGAAACAAGTGGTTCAAGGTCTAAATGCGGAGCCCACCCGGCGAAAGTAGCGCTGCCGTCGGGCATAACCCGAACAAATTGCAGACGTTTGGAAATAACCATGCCATCACCGGATTTCACCTCGTGGGTGAGGAGAAAGAGCAACGAGGGCTGGTCGCCATCATCAGCCGGGTCAACAAGGATAGTGCCCTGACGGAGGAGGTTGGCATGCTGCTCCAGCAAGAGGTCGCTGAGAGCAAGCATAAGCGGGTGGCCGGGATGAATCATATTAGCGAAGGCAAGGCCGGGTTTATCCACCGGACGCACGGCATCCTTGGTAAAACAAACCCGTTCGTAACGATGCAGAACCGGAGCAAGGGCCCGACGATTGCGTCCGGTAATGAGGCGATCGCGTTCACGCAATTCGGCGGGAACTCGCGTGATTTCAAAACGGCCAGATTCGCGGGGATAGATCGAACCACCAAGTGACTCAAAGCCTTTCATAAAGAATGATCGAACAAAGAAGGGCTGAAGACGACGGGCTTCAGCCTTTTCCATCTCTTCCTTCACTTCAAAAAGTCGTTCTGTGCTGAAACTTTCCTGCGCAAGTGCATCTCGATTGAGAATCTCTTTCAAGTGATCAAGATCGAGAGCGATATCAATTTTGTGACTGAGGCGAGCACGCACTTCAGGTTTATCACCATAGCGAATCGCTTCCAGAAGCAAATCCTTGAGGCTGATGCCATCAAACACCTCACCAAGAACGTTAAATACCTCACCCTTGAGTGCATCACTCACTACTTGAAGCTTTTCAAGCAAACGGAAATAGACATCACCTTCACGAGTCTCCTTGGCGACAAGGTTCCAGAGATGGCAAACCTCCTGCTGGCCAATACGATGAATACGCCCGAACCGCTGTTCGAGGCGGTTGGGGTTCCAGGGCAGATCGTAGTTCACCATCAGATTGGCATTCTGAAGGTTGATGCCTTCACCGGCTGCATCGGTGGCAACAAGTACACGGATTTCGGGGTCAGAGCGAAAAAGCTCCTGAGCTTTCCGGCGGTCGTCTCGGTGAACGGCACCGTGAATGACAACGATAGCATCATGACTGCCAAGCACACCAGCGATTTTTTCATGCAGATAGTTCAGCGTGTCCCGATGCTCACTAAAAATGATAATTTTTCGCATCCGCCCGCCAGCATCGCGCATTTGAGGTTCGTTCTGGAGAATGCGGGAGAGTTCATCCCACTTGCGATCCTTACCGGATGCGACAAGCCCTTTCGCTTGCTGTTCAAGGGCTTGGAGGATGCTGATTTCAGCCTCCAGCTCCGCAATAGTTTGTGAAGCCGTGGCCTGAACGACCAGCGTCTCTTCCATTGTTTCCTGCTCCTCGGCATTGAAATCATCCTCGTCCTCGGGAACATCGATGAGTGTCTCAGCAAGAAGTTGTTGCCCTCTGGCTCCTATTTTTTCCTCACGAAGACGACGTTCGAGACGTTCCTTCCGACGCTTGAGTGACTGGAAAATGGCTTCAGGGCTTGAGGCCAAACGACGCTGAAGAGAGGTGAGCGCAAAGCCAACTGAACCCTTTCGTTTACCGTCAAGCTTGTCAGCCTTGCCCATTTCAGTCTTCACATAATCGGTTACCGCTTCGTAGAGCGCCGCTTCGAGGTCTGAAAGCTGGTAATTGACCGTGTATGCCTTACGCTCAGGAAAAAGAGGTGTGCCATCAAACTTGACCAGTTTCTCCTTAACCATTCGGCGAATAAGGTCGGAACAATCAACCTTGTGAACACCATCACGAAACTTTCCATAAAAGCGGTCGGAGTCGAGGAGAGAGAGGAACAACTGGAAATCCTCCTCCTTGCCGTTGTGGGGCGTTGCCGTCATCAGCAGGAGATGGCGAGTCTGCTCACCAAGCTTTTCGGCTAACTTGAAGCGGCCCGTCTTCTGCATTTTATTGCCGAAAAAGTGTGCAGCAAGCTTGTGCGCCTCGTCGAACACGACAAGATCCCATCCAGCAGCACAAAGCTTGTCCTGCAGCTCTTCGTTTCGTGCCATTTGGTCGAGACGGACAATAAGGTGATCGATATCTTCAAAAGGGTTTCCGCTCGGGGTCGCCGCTTCCAGATCTCTTGTAAAGACGCGGAATTCGAGCCCGAACTTCTCGAACAGTTCCTCACGCCATTGCTCAACCAGGCTTCCGGGTGCAACGATGACAATACGCCGAGCATCGGCACGCATGATAAGCTCACGGATGTATAGGCCTGCCATGATGGTCTTGCCTGCACCGGGATCGTCAGATAGAAAAAACCTCAGCGGTTGACGAGGCAACATGGATTCATAGACGGCAGTGATCTGATGCGGAAGGGGCTCAACATTTGAGGTATGAACGGCCATCATCGGGTCGAACAGAAAAGCAAGATCAATGCGCTTGGCCTCAACAGTGAGTTTGAATGCCTCACCATCTCCGTCAAAAGACCAAGGGCGCTCACTGATGGCAACAGCAACGCTCTCTTCGTCGGCCCGACCAAGAAGCCGTTCTTTGAGCGTACCGTCAGGTGTCTGATAGATAACCCGAACGGCTCCATCGGCAATTGGAACGACCGCGATAACCGTTGCAACAGCCGAAGGTTCAAGACCTGTAAGGGAACTGCCTTGGGTTATGTCTTCAATACGCATGAGTGATTCCCGATCTTAATGTATTGTCGAACAATAATATACATGATTTCATCATGAGTGATAAATTCACCATTCATGAGGACATGTCCTTTTTAAATCCAAATTTTGAAATAAACAGGGAGTTCAAGAAGTCTTATCCGAATAATGGAAAACGAAAAACTTAATCAACGATATCATGCTTAATGGTGTACCAAGATTTCACCATGACAACGCTCAATTATTTACAAAATAATCACATCAAATAAAAAAAATAGAAGGAGTTAATGGGCTTTAGCCGCTCATTAAAACTCCGATTAATCGCACTGCTCAAGGTTTAATAAAAGCAAAATGGCGGATAGTTGGACATAAACCGAACCGGGAAGTGTTTTGCTCTTTGAAAAGAGTTGCTGACTCTGGCAAAGAGAATGTTTTACTGGCAGAGAAACGAGTGAAGTTGAAACATTCCGAAATAACATGCCGGCTTTCAGCTGGTTAAAGCGGGAGAAAAAGTTATAACGAGGGAATAAAAAAAGCCCGCAACGTCGTTTCTTTGCAGGCCTTTAGGGTGTGGGTGGGTGGACGATAGTGGATTCGAACCACTGACCTCTACAGTGTAAATATCACATTGAGGCTATATACCATTGATATAAAAAGAGTTACAGGCCTATTAAAATTTTCTCGTAACATACGCGTAACAAAAATTTTATCACTATCGATCAAGCAATAAAAACAACGATTACGTTTCGCCCCAATCCAATCGGCTCCTGATGACAGAGAAAAATCTTCAATTAATTGAATAACGACATTTAGATTTATTCCCAGCGCATCAGCATATAATGACGCATGGCTTCTGAGTGATTCCAGAAGCTGATAGTATAATGCTTAAGGTAAAAATATGGAATGCTAATAAGCAATATCCTCACTCGAAACTCTCTTCTCGCTCGCGATCACGCCTGCTCTCATTCTCAATCCAGCGATCCAACTCCGGCATGGTGTCAGCCACCCAACCTTTAACATCCTCATCGGAATGTTCAGCGAGCTTAATCACTTGAGCCTTTCGTCGTACTAGAATGTTGGCCAAGGAACCACTCCAGCTTCTTGGATGAAGGCGATCCCAGAAGTTTCCGAGGAAACGCCGTTTGTCCGGTGCATGATCCAACATCGTCAAAAAGAGTGACGAAAATTCCATTTCCTCACCATCATTTTTTTTGCCAAACATACTTATGCACCGACCAAGCAATGGATAGCGTAAGACAGAGTCGATATCTGCCCATTGCCGAAGAATCTTAAAATCCATTTCTTCAATCGGAGTGCCGACACCGAAATCAGCATCGAACAAATGGTGGTTGCGGAGTGGTGGTTGGGGCAACAGAAAGGTGTCGAGCGCGATGACGGGTTGCGTCTCGAAGAGTGCCTTAAAAATGTAGCTCAGGTCATGCAATGAAATGTATACGCTTTCAGAGGCCAACAAAATGTTAATGCAAACCTGACGTGCCGTATCCCCACCCTCGTTACCAGCAAGACACACCCGTATCACTGTGTGCATACCGAAATCTCGGAGCTGGCCTTTCTTGCTAAAGTCCGCCCGTACGAGCAGGTTGCGACCGACCTCGATAAGGCGAGGGCAATAAATCCTATCCTCCTTGCGATCTCGGAAGAAGTGCATATGCAAAATATCGAGTGCAATCTCGACTCCCTCAGGTAAAACGCCAATATCTTCGAGGAGATCCGCCAACTGAACTGGTGGTGAATCTCCGACTACGCCGTTGGCGATACTATAAAAGTTTGAGGAAGAAAGAACACCTTTGGCAATAGCTCGCCTCAGACGAGCAATACCCTCTTCGTCAATACCGACCCACCCTTGGAGATAGGGAATAACAGGTACAAGGCTTGGATCATCAATAGCATCCTCAAGCGCAGATGATGTGAACGTCTTATTGCGCAAGTGCGCTCCGTACAAAAACCCGCCAAGAAAAGTGGCATTGCGCAATTTAGAGTCGGCAATCCCATAGTCCGAAATTATTTCATGCCAGATGTCGAGCAAATCGTCCGCACCTTCAGCAAGACCATGACCACAGTCGAATGCACGCAGTGGATTAGGTTCAACCAATAGCTCAGCCATAAACTCTTTTCGAACTACTGCATCATGGGCCAGAGACCGACCTACGTCCTGCGCCATGAGCGAGGCCTTCTCCCAAGAGCGCATGGCATCATCGTCATCAAGATCGACATCGGCCACATCCCAACCGCCGTTAGCTCGATTGATTACGACCGCGCGAGCCTGATGCAAAAGGTCAGATGGCTTCAAGTGCTGGATGATATGCTCCAGCTTTAAGCGAATTTCTTCTGGCATGCCTTTGCCATCGAACTTGTGAGCGGCTCTAAAGGCGAGCCAGCCATCAATCCAGGGACGCTCCTTCACAAATATCATTGCAGCGCGCTCAAGGGCATCATGACAGGCTTCGATAAGCCATAGCTCGCGTACATGGCGAGCCATAATGTTACTGACATCGTCAAGATTCGGTTCCAGTTCGACCGCAAGTTCAATTGCGGCAAGATACCAATCCCAGCTATCCTTGTTGATCTTGGGCTGCCACCCCCAATCACGTGATCGCGCGCCAAAATCGTGACTACTCATCGAAAAGAAGTAATGAGTTTTTAGTAGTGCGTCGAGGGCAACCGATGCACACCGCTGGAACGCAGGAACACCCGATAAAGCAAGTGTCTTGATCACTTGGCGTCGTTGTTCCGGTGTTGCCTTAGTTCCAGATAGATGGAGATGAAACAACTCGCTGAATGCATCATATGCTGGCTTGTTAATATTTTCTTCAGGCTCAGCAACGAGAAACCGCACCAGCAGCATCGTGGCTGTAGTAAACATGTGTGCATCGTAGCCAAGAACTATGATTAACCGAATCCATTGCATACGATTGGCAGCATTGGGCTCAAGAATAAGATCAGCGGTAGGGCTATTCAAAACCTCTTCCAGTTTTGCGAGTACCACATCCGGGGCAACTGGAGCGAAATTGGTAACTATCTGGAGACCTTGCTCACCGAGAGCAATCAGATTGCCCAATGGCCCATTGGTACACAACCAGCGAGTCACTATTGCCTTTGTTTCACAAGAGTCGTGAAGAAAGCTTAAGCGGCGCGAAACAGATGTGAGCATCCGAGGGGTCAGCGTCAAGCAAAATCGATCAAAATCCGAAGGAGGAATTCGCTCAAGCGCTGACGAGGCCAGTGGATTTGCGATTGCCTGAGGAAGGATCGCACGCCAGCGACCGCGAGCCTGAACGATACCTCGACGGCTAAGCTCAATAAGTGCTCCATAAAGCGAGGAAGAGGCCACATTCCGAATAGTTCCAACAAGAGAAAGTTCGCTATTCTTTGATGTGTCTTCGCCATCAATCGAATAGAGAAGAGACAAATCCTCAGCCATACGAAGGAGTTGCTGATCGGGTTCATTGCGCTGCTGGAAGATTCGCTGAAACAGCTCATGGCTTTTGAGGCGGCCAAGCGTCTCGCCTTTGCCAAGAGTCTCAGCAAGCGCACAAGCTATACGAAAATTACCATCGCTGAACTCAGCTATTTTGTCACGGTCGAGTTGCGATATATCGGGAAAGGATAACTTAAGCCACTCGGCCACGAGTTCGGGAGAAGAAGATTGCAGGAGAAAAACCTCGGTATGTTCGGGCTCGTCGTCACGCACGTCATATTCGACAGTGATAAGGCTGATACTACTGGCACTGCCAGAGCAAATACGCGCCAGCTCAGTATGCGTGGAAGGATTGCAGTTGTCAACGATAAGAATGGCAAACTGTCCTCTTTCAATAAGTTGCCTCGCCATGTCATGAGCAGTGGGATCAGTTCCCTCCGAATAGTCAGTATAGATTGCAAGACTCGGATCAAGCGGATCTTCGCCAACGCCGCTCTCGAATAGAGCCTGAACCAAACGGGTCTTTCCCAAACCGGAAAGTCCGACAAGCCTTATACACTGCCTGGGTATTCGAAGAGCAGTGCGCAGGTGTGTTATACCGTCCAATATGGTAAGCTGCTTGCGTTCTCGAGAACGCTCATCAACCAGACAGGCTTTGTCGTTGAAGAGATACGGTTTGGGTACGGCTTCACCGGTAATGCCCCAGTCTGCGACACTACTCCATCCAGAAAGCGGTCGACCGACATGACTACGTACCCAAGCAGAAACGCCCGGATATTTATTTATCCAAATGGCTAGACGATCGCGATCATAAAAGTCGGTATGAAGTTGCGGCGCAGTTGGTAAGTCATACAGTGCATTGCGAATCGCCTGTCTGCGCTCTCTGAGTGGTTTATCAGCAACCGAACCTTGAGCGCTGACGATGATATAGGCTCCTGATACTTCAGCCAACTCGCGGATCACCTCGCGTAGTTCATTACTGGGCCGCATCTCTTCGCAAATGGCGCTTGCAGGCATATCAGGCTTCTTGACTTGGAAACCCGTTAACTGGCGTGGAACAAAATCAGGATTAGAAAGGGCTATGGGACACTCAATGCGAACATCGAGCCCTCCGTCCGGTGCATCCTGATTTCCCCCAGCAATGACAGCCGATAGCGGGCATCCCTGAGCACTAAGCTCCGCCAATGACAATTGCATTACAAGTCTGCGCAAATCAGCATCACCTAAATTTGCGACATCACTACCAGAGACTTCAAACATACAATCAATCTATGCTATCATGATTCCAGTAAACTGAAACACTTACGCAATGAGACTAAAAAATCAATCCACACACTTTTTGATAGTGCTTATCATCTTGTTGATCTCAAGAACGTCGGTGGAGAGTTCCATCAGTTTTTTCTGAATATCAAGAATCTTGTCAGTGCAGAGATCATAAATTTCTCTGTTTTGCTCTGCACATGAACCGGGGTCACCCTCTTTTCTGCGTCCACCAATGACGTAATCTACGTCAATACCTACGATTTCCAGCTTTTTCCGCAGGATTTTGCCGATCATGCTACGACCATTGACATAAGGGGTGAGATAGCTCCCATCCTTGGCCCCAATGGCCTTTGCAAGGGCTATCTGTGTTCCGAACTGCTCTCTGATGACCTCCCTGAACCGTTTAGCCTGCTCTTTATAGACTACTTCACGAGCTGCCATAACCCCTTAATAATTTTGATGTGTAGATATAACTTTACTATATACTTAGTGAAGTATATCAATTTATAGTAAAATATATCACTAAATATTAATAACTACAAATATGCGCCCGCATGTAACCTTCGACACTCTGCCTCAGGCTGTCATGAGCTTGCATGAAAAGCTCGATGATATCGGAAATAAAATCGAAAGTTTGTCCAAACAACAGGCTTTTTCCCTGAGCGACGACACCCCCATCGGAGTGGATGAAGCAGCGAAGCTTCTCCAACTGAGCAAGGCCGCTATTTACGCAAAGGTCTACCGGAACAGAATCCCCAACTATAAAGCCGGAGGCAAACTCTACTTCTCAAAAATTGAACTGATCGGTGAAATTCACTCCGGTCGGCGACCTGCACATCATGAGCAGAAAACGGAGGAGCCATCTCCCGTTTTCCCTCAAGTCCTTTAAAGGTAATTCTTTTTCAACTTATGAACCAGATTCTGGATACAAGGAAATATGAGGCCAAACTATCCACCATATTGCCTGAGGAAAAAACAGCTCCTTCTTCATGAACCTGCTTTTTCCTGAACATGAAGTTCGCAACTAGATTCCGATGTCAAAAGCCTTTGTCAAAGAGCTGCCGACAGACCGGCCTTTCTCAAAGGTTGAAGCCGCCTTTTCCCTGCAGGTGGACTTTGACAAAGGCAACGCGGTTACAGTGGCCGGTTATGCAAAACGCTGGAACTGGAGCAGAAAAAAAGTTTCGACGTTTCTTGAAGAGATCGGAGTAACAATTGAATACCCGGAAAACACAGCGAAAAAGCAGAATCAGCAGGGACAGATCAGGGTACAGATACAGAACAGATCAAGAGCAGATAGAGATCAGATCAAGTTTATCAATAATAGTGAGTTACCGTCGAATAAAAACAGAACCGGAACAGAAAAAGAGCAGAACGGGAACAGATCAAGGGACACTACTAAAGATACTGTGATACCTGATACTGGATCCTTCAGGAATCCCCCTGTAGTCCCCCTTAACGGAAATGAAAATGGAATTGGAAAAGGGAGCTCGCCGTCAACAGTAGCGCCACCCCCACTGGTAAATCCCGGATTCTCCCAGGAATTCATTGCGGAACACTGGAATCGCTGGCTCAGACTGAAAAAAGGCGGGAACTACAAAAATGCCGAAGCGGAAAGCATAGCTCTGGAAGCGCTTTTCGAGCTCTCTGAAGGAGACGAAACCATTGCAGCACAAGCCCTCAAAACGGCCATTGCCGGCCATGGGCAGAGTTTTCTCTGGTGTTTCAACCACAAGAACCATCAACACACATCGCCTCATGTCGCAAACCAACACCATCAAAACAGCCCTCAGGAAAGCGGCCTGCAGTTTGGTGCCGACAACCTCAGATGGCTCGAACTTCATGCTCGAACAGAGCGTGAAGAAATTGGCCCGGAACTTCAATGACGCATGGGCCAGGTCAATAGAGCTGCTTACCCGTGCCGATGAAATTGAAATAGAACGGGCGATCAGAACACTGCAGGTCATCAAAGGAAAAACCTATGCAAAGGCTCTGCTCAAGGAAAACGGCCGAGTCATCAACGACATCGGCTTCGATATCGGAATCGGCCTGATGTTCCGTAAACACAACATCAGCAGGGCCGAACTTAACCGCTGGTACAATGAAGCTGAAAAGACCAGGTTTGAAGGGCATATCTTCCAACCACTGCCCGACAAGGCTGATGCCTGGAAACTCTTTCAATCGGTTCGGGAAAAGCTTTTTGAGATGCACCGGGCAGCAGAAGAATTACGTGACCTGAAAAAGAAATCGCTGCTTCCGGCTCATACCAGCTTAACCGTCGAAGGCGTTAAATCCGCCATGGAACTTGGCATGTGGAAGCTCTTTTACCCGGAACAGAAACAGGAAGCGTTTACCCTGCTTCTGTGGCAGGAACTGCCAAAAGAAGCTCGACTGGATTTTTTCCAGACGCTTTCCCCCGAAGAAAAATCCCGTATCTATCAACTCCCTGAGCCTGCTGCCCGTGAAGCTGAAACCAAAATACTGTTCTACAAGCTGCTAAAAAAGCCTGCTCCCATTATACAGCAGCAACAATCCTCGTAAAAAAATGTGAAGAAAAGCAGACCATAAATAGGCTTCTCTGCCATCCCTTTCCGAAAAAAACCCACCAAAAGCCCCCGCGAAGGGGACTCTCTGGCAACTACCTGAATGCTGTTTTGGCTATCGCATGCTGCATCATCTCATTGGTGCTGAATGCCGCATGAACAAGATGAACACGTTGTCCGATGCCACTCTGTCCTGCCTGTCGTGCGCAGATTTCCCGGAACTCAGAAGCAAAACCCACCGCAATCACTCTCATCGCTTCCAGAATCCCTGTCGATGCTTCGACAAGAAAAAGGGCGATGATGTTGGTTTCCGACTGCATCCATACCCTGCGGGTTTCATCGTCAAACTGTGAAGTATCAAAAGAAATGTCAATGCTGAATCCTTCCCCAAAATCAAGGATAACAAACGGAATATCCCGTTGTTCAAAAAGGTAAGCGGTAATCCTGCCCTTTGAAAAAAGCTCCTTCTCCTTTCGCGATATCTTGTTGAGAGACATCAGCACATTAAAAAAACCATCAGTCGGCAGAGCAACATGCTGCTCCCTGCCCGTACAGTATTTCTCGTGAGGAAAAAGCTCTCCTACCTGATAGACTTCCATAATGCATCACGTTGTGCCCGGTACACTCCGGACGGGTTAACGGTAAAATACGCATTCAAATCATTCCCCGGGGG
>Ga0214197_1000300_pt1 | contig 17844 bp, 20 predicted proteins | sample TroBogEpilimnion_16_FD_153035 | JGI IMG/M metagenome (GOLD analysis project Ga0214197, IMG submission 153035) | Freshwater microbial communities from Trout Bog Lake, WI - 09SEP2008 epilimnion | ecosystem: Environmental > Aquatic > Freshwater > Lake > Epilimnion/Euphotic zone | place: Trout Bog... | reverse complement strand
CTCTAAAGAAAACCCTCGGCTGCTTAGCCATTGTTTAGAATCAGGTTCGTTAAGCTTTGCGGCCTTTTTATAATCTGCCAAGGCTCCATCTTTATCACCCAGGTGGCCTTTTGCCGTCCCTCTATTAGTATAAGCTACACCATAATTTTGTTTTAACTCAATCGCCCTGGTATAGTCTTCAATCGCTCCATTGTAGTCACCTAGAGCTTCCTTGACGTTACCACGGTTATTATACGCCAAAGCATATTTTTGGTTAAGCTTGATTGCTCTTGAGAAATCGGCTATCGCACCCGCGTTATCTCCCTTTTTAGCTAATTCTATTCCCCGATTAGAGTACGCAAGGGAATTTTTTGGATCCAGCTCTATAGCCTTGTTATAGTCTGCTATAGCTCCAAGGGCATCGCCATCAGTGCCCTTAACAATACCGCGATGCAGGTATGCATAAGAATCTTTTGGATTCTGATCAATGGCCTTTGTATAATCTTCTATAGCCTCCTTGTAATTATTTGTTTTAAACTTTGCAGCTGCACTTGTGTAAAGACTTTTTGTGTCCTTTGCCGCATAACCTGCAGGGCACTCAAGCATTATGGCGATAACCGCAATAGAAATAATCATTAAAGATTTCCTCATTGGTTTGCTCCTGATAAATTTTACATTTATTTTACTATACATAATTTTCTCTACAAAATTAATTACAGCAAATTCTGCACCATAAGTCAATGAGCACCATACCGCAGAACATCTAATATTTTATTAAACATGGAGTTATTTGGTAAAAACTTTTGTTTATACATGTTATTGTGACTCATAACTGTAACATTTATCATCATGAATCGAGACGCCAACGAGACACAACATAGTAATAATATGTACGTTAATTTATATTGAAACAAATATTCTACTATGAAGTATTGCATACCCCCGCCTTAAATGATATATTTACGCATGAGTATAGTTGATGTGACATTGACATTATTATATGTAATTATGTGAAGTCAATTTACTTTTCATTACCCCTCACCCAGAATAAACGAATTAGACGGTTTTATTTCCCTTTGAGGGTGGCTTGTGAATTATGAGAAATTCTTGTACCGACTCCCCCAACAACAGATTTTCTTATTCCACACATTATGCGCACAAATACACTGCACCTTCGTTATTGGCTTCATGTTGCAGCCCTGATTGTCAGCTTGGAATGCATCTCTTTTCCAGATGCGACTGCAAAAAGTGAAAACAAGGCTTTTTTCGGCGCTGAACAAGCCTCTGATGATGTTCAACTGGTAGCTAACTGGGCTGTAAAATCCCATGATAATCAAGGACTGCCATTTGTTATCGTTGATAAAAAGCAAGCAAAAATCTTTATTTTTGATGTTGATGGTCAGATTATAGGCGCAGCACGAGCTCTGCTTGGCATGGCTGAGGGTGATTATGACATGGAAAGTATCGGAAGCAAGACCCTTGCCCAGATTCCCCCGAAACAACGTATAACTCCGGCTGGCAGGTATATAGCTCGTTTAGGAAATAATGGACATGGAGGATTGTATCTCTGGGTTGATTATGATGCTAATATTGCAATTCATGCTGTTGTCAACCCCCCTGGGCAAAGACGTCTGGAACGTATTATTTCACCGGATCCCAAAGAACACAGAATTTCATGGGGATGCATCAATGTCCCTGTAATTTGTTTTAATACAATTATTTGTCCACTGTTTAAGAAAAGTAAAGGTATCGTCTATATACTTCCGGAAACTAAATCTCCAATTGCTTTTTTCGGAATTACATCCGAATATTTAATGTTCAAAAATTGATTTATTCTGGCATGTAAATTTCTATTCAGCCTTTCAGTGAATGAAATCTGCCTCTTATTTTTTTTCATTCTGATAGTTTGTTGTATTTTTACCATGTATTCGAAATATAGTAATGTTCATCCATGGCACTTATGCAGTATTACCACCGTCCTTGGAAAATAATAACTTTTTTATTCGTGGCGTTGACTTTTATATCGTCAACAGCATCAGCACAGGATAAACTGCTTTTTTCCGGATTTGCTTTTTCAGGAAACTATGAAAACAGAAAGGAACTTTATCCATATAGTTCAACCATAGAATTTTTAAAGAGTGATAATGGTCAACCGTTGCTCAATAAAGTGTTTTATGAAAAAATAAAAAACAGACCTCATGAAGATGCCCGATTAACAACTGAACTTGGCAGAATTGGCCAAGGGAATCAAATTACCGTCGCTTTCGCCCTTACGTATGAAAAGGTCGAATATATGGAACTGGATGGACATCTGCTTTTATTTCTTGGTATAAATGCAAATGTTCTGGCTTTCGACAGAGCATCAAAACAGTTGATTGCTGCTTATCCTCTTCGGATACGATATCATGATACCGTCATTCAGCGGCTTAGTGATGAACAGATTGTGGAGTTGTTCAAAAAGCTCTATTTAACAAACGAATTGGGAATCAACCCATTTGACGAATGGCTGAACAAGTTTGCCGGCATCACGTTTAAAGGACGCCATACAAAGTATCTGCAAGTAAAAAATATTGATATCGAGCCTGAAGCCCTGAAGATGGTTACTGCTAACAATCAAAGCCCGAAGGCTCTTAAAAATCTTATTGCTAATGAATTAGAATCGTCTATAGCTTCAACAAATAATATTCCTATTATACCCTGGAGCCCTGGTGAAGTTGTCGGAAGAGTCATGGCTTTAAGGTTCTGTGATGGTAATACTTTTAATTTAAACCTGCCTAATCCTGATTATGAAGTTGATTTTTCTCTTCGTGCTTTTCGTGGAACAGAAGTTGAAGGTGCTTACTCTAAACAAAAGATCTATCGCGCACTGGGAACAATTAAAATTTTTGAGCCTGATATCAATAAATATCTCTTGAATGAAAACATTTATAACACTCAAATTGTAACTCTTGCTAAAGCTTATGATGCAAAAGTTGAAGATTGGGAACAATACAAAAAAACTTTAAACGAATTGCTTTATGATACTTCAAAACAATTTTCTACTGTAAACTCAGGATGGGTTAAAGAGCATGCTTCAAGAGGTGCTGAAGCGATTAACAGTTTTCATGAAGCTTCAAAAATAATTGATCAATTAAAATAATCTGATAAAAACCATGAGATTTAAATCATTATTACTCCTTGGTGCTCTATCTCTTTTTATCTCTGAGCCGTCCCTGGCTGAACCGATGAGGTCAACCCATTCGCTTTTCACTTTTTTATTTATGGCACGAAAAGCGACGTCAATTACACAATTTGACGAGAAGAGAACTGATGTTCGGGTACGGAAAAATACTTCGCCAGGCTCAATAGGTTTTGTAACAGGAACTCAGATGGAGCAGACAGGCGGAAGCACTCAAAGAAAAGCTGATGCCGTTACCTATGAGGTTACAAGTTCACAGGATATAGATTCTGCAATGGGGGAAGTTTTGACAAATGCAGGAATTGAGTATGCCGCTTATGATGATGTCATGATCAATGGGGGTGGACCTGACCCTGCGGTCATCAAACCGGAATTTGTCCATAAAGATGATTTAAGCGCGCAAACCAGAGCAAAAATAATTAATGCATCACGAAAGTGTGATGTCCGCTATCTTGCTACCGGAACTATTGATATAGGAGTCAATGATGTCGATCCGGTTTCAGGAAACAGGCGTGTTTATGTTTCAGTACGGGCAAATCTCTGGGATATCAGTACAACTCTTCCGAGAAAGGTTGGTTCAGTAGGTCCTGTTCAATTTTCAGGCTTGGGACCTGACCAAAGCGTCGCAAGCCGTAATGCGCTGATTGTTGCCGCAAAAGAAACTGCATTGAGCCTTGTCGATCAATTGAATGCAAAAGGTGTCCGATAAATTATCATCAAAACCAAATGAAATTCATCATGAAGTTACGAGCATTGGTTCTTGTCGGAGCATCACTCTTGGTCGCGTCGCCGGCAAAGGCTGCATTTGGCTTGCCCGATATTCTCATCAGCAGTGATTCACAGGGAGGAAACTCACATGTCAGAGAAGTTGTACATGACTGCAGAAGGGCTTTGCACAGATATCTTGACTCTCAGTACCTTATTATAGAAGCGTTAGATCTGAAAGAGGAGCTGGCGGCAAGAAAAGCCACACTTAAATTCGCAGAAAAAGGCACTGCTGCTGAATCGGATGATGAAATGATTGCTGAATCCAATGCCTGCAGTGATGTCATAAGGCCACGTATTGAATCAAATAAAAGTCTGGATGCTGAGCATAAAAAACTTGCGGGGCATGCTGCATTAAAATATGTTGAAGCTGTCATAGAGACTAAAAAAATGGTTGGTGCCCTTACCGGCATAAACACATCATCTCTCGGTTTCAGTGACGTTGGCCCTGTTTTGTTTTTAGTCAGAAATGTTCCTCCGTTGGTTACAAATGCTGTTTCTACAACTGGAAAACTGTTGAATTATTTATCAGCAAATAAGGTAGATGTAACAGAGGCAAATAAAGCGGCGAACGACCTCGGTGTTTAGATACCTGTAAATTAATTTGTAAAGTCATGATGAAAAATAAATCATTTATAACTGCAGCAGCATTTATAGGGATTATGGCTTCAGATGTCAATGTCTCCTATGCTGATGCCGCATTCTGGAAAGAGAGGGACAATGAAGATGCTGCCGCACAAGAGACATTGCACCAGCAGAAGCTTGAGATAATGGATCAAAAAGCAGAGGCGAAATTGCGGCTGCAACGAGAAAAAACTGAACAGGAGCGGTTGCGGCTAGAACGGGAAGATGTCAGGCTTCAGGAGCGAGAGTTGCGTAATGAACGACTGAGACCTCAGAATAACTATATCATCGTGGAGCCATAAGTTACATCTGGAATCAAGAGAAATGCATGATTTGTCTGTCAAAAATAACCGTGATGACGATATTACCGAAGATGATTTGACTCCCCTGGTTATTATGGACGGAAAGCATTGTCAGAGCTTAAAACCGGAAAAGCTCCGGATGTTCAAAACCCCTTCTCCTTCAGTTCACGATATTTATCACACCCCTCCTGTATTCCATTATCACATGATTTTCCGAACCACTCTTTGGCTGTACTTTTATCCTGCCTGACTCCTTTACCATTAGCATACAATGCCCCAAGCATAAACTGAGCCGCTGCATATCCCTGATCAGCAGCAAGTCGATACCATTTTATGGCTTCAGTGTAGTCCTGCCGTACGCCTTTACCCTTTTCGTACAATTTCCCAAGATTTGACTGAGCAGCAGCATCTCCTTTATCCGCTTCAAGACGAAAGTATCTACCCGCTTCAACATAATCCTGCCGAACACCTTTGCCATCAGCATGCAACATACCGAGATTGTACAGTGCTGAAACACTTCCTTTTTCAGCAGCAAGCTGATACCATTTTACGGCCTCAGCGTAGTCCTGCCTGACACCTTCACCCTTTTCATAAAGCCGCCCGAGATTAAACTGAGCAGCAGCATCCCCCTGATCGGCAGCATGACGGTATGCTTGAACCTCAGACGGCGATGCTGCTTTTGCAAGAGTGAAAAGGAGCATTGAGCAAAAAAAGGATATAACTATTTTTTTGAGCATAGATATCGCTTATTAAGTTTGAGGGAACGGAAAAGTGGTTCAATAACCCAGTATAAGCATAACATAATAAAAAAAAACGTGTTGTTTTCAGCCGAGATATGCCGCCATCACAGCCGGGTTCTTTGCAAGGCCCTTGCTGGCGCCTTCCAATACAACACTACCGCGCTCGATGATATAAGCGCGGTCAGAAAGTGCGAGAGCGATTTTTGCAAATTGCTCGGAAAGCAGGATGGTCATCCCAGAGGCATGGAGTGAACGGATTGCTTCGAACACCTCTTTGACGACTACAGGCGCAAGGCCCATCGAAGGCTCGTCGAGTACCATAAAACGTGGCCGGGCCATAAGAACACGACCGATTGCAAGCATCTGCTGCTCTCCGCCAGAAAGGCTCCCCGCCTGCTGCAACCGGCGTTCTCCAAGTCGAGGAAACATTCGGTATATGCGCTTCAGGTCTCCGGAAGCAGCCCGCCTGAAGGGCCCGAACGATGGCAGGCGCGGGTAGGCCCCAAGAAAAAGGTTCTCCTCGACCGTCAGAGGGCCGAACACACGCCGTCCCTCGGGACAAAGGCAAAGACCTCGTCTGGCGACCTCGCTGGCAGGAAGCCCGGTTATCTCTTTTCCGTCGAAGAACACTCGCCCTCCCCGAGGTATCAGAAGACCGCAGAGAGCTTTCGCCAACGTACTTTTACCCGCACCGTTTGCTCCAACCAGCGCAACACAAGAGCCTTCGGCAACCTCTAACGAAATCCCCCGAACAGCATCATCACCGCTATATCCAGCGCGCAGGTTTTCAACGTTCAGCATAATTGCGGCTCCGATGTACCTTGAACACTTGTTTGCTCTTCATCTGCTCCAAGATATGCCTCAATCACTTTCGGATTACGACGAACCTGAGCCGATGTTCCCAGTGCAATCAGACGGCCTCCATCCATCACCGCGACCCGGTCACACAGTTCAGCGACAACGTCCTGATGGTGCTCTATGAGCAGAATCGGCACCCCAGCACATTTAATTGAAGCGATCAGATCAACAAGACGGGCAATATCAGGCTTGGACATGCCAGCCGCCGGCTCATCGAGCATAAGAAGACGCGGGCGGGTAGCTAACGCCCTCGCAATTTCAAGAAAACGAAGGTCTCCGTATGACAACTCTGAACAGCGCTGCCGCGCCTTTTCCTCAAGAGCTACCATGCGAAGCCAACCCATGGCCTCCGATTTACCGCCGTCGTGTTGACAAACGAGAATTGATTCTAACGCAGTCAAGCCGGAAAAGGGTTGAAGATTTTGAAATGTGCGAGCAGCTCCGGCTGAAAATGCAGACATCAGGCTACCGGGCAGCGGTCGGGTGCCGGCAATTTCTACAGATCCAGAGTCAGGCGCATAGAGTCCGGATACCAAATTTATAAACGTTGTCTTGCCGGAGCCATTTGGTCCAATCAACCCAAGAATCTCATTTTGACCAATATCCAACGAAACGTTATCCACGGCCCTTACACCTCCGAAAGATTTGCTGAGCTTGAAAACCTGCAAGGGTTTCGAAACGGAGATTCCTGCCGACCTGATTCCTCCAGTTGCTGGAGGCAAAGGATCAGGTGTAAAGCGTATCAGCCTATGCAACGCAGAAGCAAAGGCACCTGCAAGCCCATCTGGAAGACCAACCACTGCAGCAAAAAGAAAAAGAGCAAATATCCCTTTGCGCCACTCTTCAACATTGGACGCAAAAAGAGAGAGAGCCAAAGCTACTGCCATAGCCACTGCAGGAGCTGCTTCCTTAAATGCAGGTACCCTTCGGGAAATCAGTGACCTGAGGATTGGAACAAGCGTAAGAACACAACCAGAACTGACAAGGCCTGAAAAAAGTGTCCGGTTCGAAAGCAAATTGGGTAACATAGCCACAACAGCCGCTCCGGCAAAGGCTCCCCACTGGCTCCGGCGACCTCCGAAAACTACGCCGAGCAGCAGCATAACCATCAGGTCATACCCGAAAGCGGCAGGCTGCAGGTAACCGAAATTCAACGCATGCAAGGCACCGGCAAGACCGGCAAGTGCGCTTCCCCAGGCAAAAGCCAACACCTTGTGGCGTAAGGTACCTATCCCCAGAGCATCGGTAGCAGTCGGAGAATCGCGCAACGCCTCAATGGAGAGTCCAAACCGTGATTTAAGAAGGATCTGAGAAACCCACCACGACATAAACAAGAGCACCAGGCAAAGCCAGTAAAAACCTCTTGCATCCAGGGCAACTGTAAAGAGCGATGGTCTGACAATCGACAGGCCAAGTGCTCCATGTGTAATTGTTTCGGACTCATTAAGAACAATGACCGACAAGGTGGCGAAAGAGAGGGTAGAAAGTGCGAACTGAGGACCTTCCAGCCTCAAAGCCGGCAATGCCAGTGCCGCTCCCGGAAGCAGGGCTGCAATAATTCCGGCTAATAACGCTAAAGGAAAATATGCTCCTGCCTGGACAGCCAACGCTGACGCGTAAGCACCGAGACCAAAAAGTGCAGCCTGGGCGAGGTTCACCTGTCCAAGATATCCGACTGTTGCGTCAAGGCCGATGAGAAGCACTCCGTAAACAGCCATCAGGGTGAGCAGGCCAAGTGCATACTGACCGTGCCAGAACGCCGGCAGCGCACCAAGCGCTATGAAAAGGACTATGCGCACGATGCGTTCCGCTGTATTCTCCCTCAGACCAAGATCAACACCTGTAAACATGGCATCCCCCTCAAACTTTACGGATAATTTTTTTACCGAAGACTCCCTGCGGACGAAGTGCCAACGCCAGAATAAGCAGAATAAGGCCCGGTGCTTCGCGCCATCCGCTGCCGAGCACATAGCCGGAAAGATTTTCCACTGCCCCTAATGCAATACCGGCAATAACAAGACCAAACCCGCTGTCGAGACCTGCGACCACTGCGACCGAAAACGCTTTCAACGTCAACGCGGCTGCCATTGTAGGACCAACAGTTGTTACAGGGCCGATAACCGTTCCTGCAAATGCAGCTGCAGCCCCTGAGACTGCCCAGGAGAGAGAGATCGCGGAGCGTGAACGAACTCCACAGAGTTCGGCTGCTTCAGGATCTGCACTGACTGCCTGAACTGCGATACCGGCCATTGTATAGCGTTTGGCAAGCTCAACCAATGTCATGATACCCATTGCACCCATTGCAATGGCCAATTCCGGCCATGTTACCGATATTCCAAAAAAATCGAGTGCACCGGCAGGCCATGGGGCCGGGAATGGCCTGTCGTCCCGCCCCCATATATTCTCCACGGAAGAGAGAGCAAACAAGCCCACGATGATCGTAAGCAGAATCCAACCCTCATTATGCTGCTTCAAAGCCAGCCTGACCGCAACACGCTCGACAAACCATCCAAGAACCGCCCCTGCCACCATCGCCCCTAGCACAGAAACCCAGTAGGGAAGACCTGTGCCGGCAAGTGAAATTCCAGCAAAAGCTCCAAGCATAACAAGTTCACCCTGCCCGAAATTCACTGCCTTTCCTGCGGCATAGGTCAATTGAAAGCCGTAAGCCACTAGAGCATAGGCCATGCCCATCAGCCCTCCGCCCACAGCCATCTGAGCAAGAGCAATATATTTTGCGTCCAGAATTATCATTCAGACAACCAGTTAAAGCTCCAGACTCACTTGACGGCTATTCCTTCCAACACAAATTTTTCTGATGGATCAGCCAATACAACCCGCCCGTTCTGAACCTTACCCATAACGGTTGTTGCCCGGCGGAACGCCTCGTGTGTCTCGACATTTGACGGATTCCACTTTGACCACGGTTTTTTCCAGTCTGCAATGGCTCCTTTGACGGTCGTTTTGAGGTTCTCTAATGAGAATTTTATTTTTGAGGGATTAGTAGAACCTGCCTCATGAATGGCTTCGGCCAGCAACAAAGCTGCATCATAACCCTGTGCAGCAGAGACGGGAGAAGGAATCCTGGCAACACTGTAAGCCTTATGGTAAGCCTGAATGAATGGCCTGGCCCTCGCTATAGACTCATCTTCGATAAAAGTCTGAGGCATCAGAGCACCATTGCCGGATGCACCTGATGTATCTATGAAATTGCTCATCGACAGGGTCCATCCGCCAATCATCGGAACCTTGAATCCCAGCTTCTCCTTACCAGATGCTACCGCAGCCAGCTCAGGCCCGATACCCCATATCAGAATCGCCTGCGCACCAGCGGCCTTGGCTTTAATAAGCTGGCCGGTCATGTCCTTATCGCCAATGGCAAACTTTTCTACCGACACCACCTTCAGCTTTCCACCCTGTTTGCTGATCTGTTCAATAAGGTCGTCTCGTCCAGAAACACCATAATTGGTGGCATCATGCAATATCGCAACATTCGTGAACCCGAGCTTGAGGGCTTTTTCAACTACCATGTGTGCCTGAATGCCGTCATGTGAGGCAAAACGGAAAATCGGCAGATCCTTAACACCCGCTTTACTCCACTGCGTCATAGATGCACTGCCTGCTGCCGGTGTGATAATTTTGACTATTCCTTTCTCAACATAATATTTATCACCCATCACAGCTACACCGGTGTTAACCGTGCCAATGACCGCAGAAATATCACTCATTGACGATATTTCCTGTGCTACAAGCGCTCCACGGTCATTCTTTCCTTCGTCGTCGCGCTCAATAAGCTCAATCTTCATTTTTCTGCCACCAACATTGATGCCGCCACTTTGGTTAATCTGGGAAATGGCAAGTTTTGCGCCATCCCTCATAGACACGCCCATAGGAGCTGAGCCCCCTGAAAAAGGCCCGGTGATGGCAATTTTGACAACATCAGCAGCCACGGCGACTGTGGAAAATGAAGTCGCAAGCAGAACCGCAAGAATGGAACGGGATGCTTTCATTTTTCTTCTCCTATAGGTTAAGTGATCTGTTATCTTCTATCTACAATTTCCTGAAGCTGCAGCCTGAGATTCATTATCTCTGACAAATGGAAAGGAACTTATCAGGTCGAGCTGCTTTGAATGACTTTGCTGTGCATATCGCTGGTCAACACCTCAATACGCTGGCTCAGCTCTTTGACAAGTTCAGTCAATTGAGTGTTCTGTTTGAGTAACACCAAAAGCTGTTCGGACTGCTGTACCGCATAGGTCTGGCGCTGTTCGCTCGCCAATGCAAGAGCCTCACGATGCTGTGCATCTGCATCTGCATGTGCCTTGTCACGATCGGCCTGTCGAGTTTGTGCAAGCAGGATAAGAGGAGCAGCATAGGCAGCCTGCAGACTGAAAGCAAGATTGAGAAGAATAAAAGGATAGACATCGAACTTTGTAAGTCCAAAGGCATTCAACCCAATCCAGATGGCAACGATGACCGTCTGTCCAACAAGAAAAACCGGGGTCCCGAAAAAACGAGCGAAAGCCTCGGCCTTGAGAGAGAACCAGTCGTCACCGAAGACAGATCCAAGATGAAGATGTGGAAAATGAAAACGGAAGTAATTATCCGGCACAGGAGTGGTTGGTACAGTATTCGATTTTTTCTGCATTGATTCCATATTTTTCTCCTTGTAAAAGCAAATTGGTCGTGGATCTATAAAAAAATTAAACGGTATCGGCAATCAGGCAAACGGATTTTCCTGAGGGGGTTTTCCCAGTGATTTTGCAAGAGCTTCATGGGTAATCGTTCCTTTCCAGATGTTCAGGCCCATAGAGAGACTGGGCATCATAACCATGGCACTCTCAAGCCCGAAATCGGCAATTCTCCTGATATAGGGAAGCGTCACCCCAGTCAGAGCTTCGGTTGAGGTTTGAGGGTATGCTGCAGGCATGTTTGCCACACAATAATGGACAATCCCCTCTTCAACAAAAACCGGATCTTTATGAGTCGTCGGTCTGCAGGATTCTACACATCCTCCCTGATCAACGGCAATGTCGACAAGAACTGCTCCCTTCTTCATCGTTCGCAGCATTGCCCTCGTAACAAGCTTTGGTGCCAAAGCACCGGGTACAAGTACTGCTCCAATAACCAGATCAGCCGTATCGAGCTGTTCTTCTATATGCAATTCGGTCGAATAAAGCGTATGAACCTGAGAGGGCAGCGCTGATTCAAGGAAACGCATTTTTTCCTGATCTATTTCAAGAACGGTCACGTCGGCTCCGAGTCCTGCAGCTACTTTTGCGGCATGCATTCCGGCTGATCCGCCGCCAAGAATGGTCACTTTCCCCGGCAGAACACCAGGAACTCCACCCAACAGCTTTCCTTTACCACCATGATGATGTCCTAGGTAAAAAGCGCCCATGAGGACACTCATTTTTCCGGCAATTTCACTCATTGGTGCAAGCAATGGAAGACGACCACCATCCTGAACCGTTTCATAAGCGATTGCCGTAACCCCTGAATCAAGCAATTTCGCCGTCAGTTCAGGCTCTCCGGCCAAATGCAAAAAGGTGAACAGCATGAGCTCTTCTCGAAAAAAACAGTATTCCTGTTCGAGGGGTTCCTTGACCTTTACAATAAGGTCACTTATCCATACCTTTTCGGTTGAAGAGGTCACAACAGCACCGGCACGTCGGTACTTATCATCACTGAATCCACTGCCGGCACCGGCGCCAGCCTCAACAACAACCCTGTGACCTGCAGCAACAAGATTACGGACTCCGGAAGGAGTACAGGAAACCCTGTTCTCTCCGGACTTTATTTCAACAGGAATACCTATGTTCATAAGCTTTGCTTTAGCGTTGAATGATACTTTCAGAGGTACAACGTAAAAACAATCAACTATCGGGTTGCTTTCGGCTTGTCAGACCACCTTTTCTGAACGCCTTTTGCAAATGGTTTCGGCGCAGGATGACCTGAATTTCCTCGGCCATGCTGTTTGGGTACTTTTACCGGATGATGATCAAGCAATGGAAAAGAATGAGAGTCAATAAGGGGAATTTTTTTTGCTATCAGTTTTTCTATATCACGCAGATACTCCTTTTCTTCTGCGTCACAAAACGACAATGCCGTTCCTTTTGCCCCAGCTCTTCCCGTTCGACCAATACGATGGACATAGGTTTCCGGAATATTTGGCATTTCAAAATTGATTACATATTCCAGATCGTCAACATCAATGCCACGTGCAGCAATATCGGTAGCCACAAGGACGCGGGTATCCTGTGCTTTAAAATTTTTCAACGCTCGCTGACGGGCATTCTGGGCTTTGTTTCCATGTATCGCATCGGCAGTAATATGGTGCTTCAGCAGGATTTTCACCACCTTATCGGCACCATGCTTTGTCCGCGTGAAAACAAGAACCGTTTTGATGTCCGGATCTTTTAGAATGTCGACCAGCAAGGCATTTTTATTTCCCTTGTCGACAAAATAAACATATTGATTAATAATATCTACCGTTGATGAAACCGGAGTTACCGAAACATGGGAAGGATTGTGCAATATTGATGCCGCAAGCTTGACAATTTCGGTGGGCATAGTGGCAGAAAAAAAGAGAGACTGCTTCTTTTTTGGAAGTGCTGCAAGGATTCTTTTGACATCGTGAATAAAACCCATGTCGAGCATGCGATCTGCTTCATCAAGAACAAGTATCTCGACATCACGTAAATTTAAATGGCCCTGATTCATGAGATCCAGAAGCCTGCCCGGCGTTGCAATAACAATGTCGACCCCGCGAAGTAATGACGATGCTTGCGGATTTTGATTGACACCGCCAAAAATCACTGTATTGGTTAATCCTGTATGGCGGCCATAAGCTTTAAAACTATCACCTATCTGAATGGCCAACTCTCGTGTCGGCGTAACGATCAGGCTCCTTATTTTCCTTTGTTTATCAAACACCTTATGCAAACTCAGAAGCTGAAGAATAGGAATGGCAAACGCTGCCGTCTTCCCAGTCCCTGTCTGTGCACAGCCAAGCAAATCACTACCCTGCAGAATAATGGGTATTGCTTCAGCCTGTATCGGTGTAGGAGTAGTATATCCTTCTTCCTGAACTGCCTTTAAAATAGGATCAATGATGTTTAATGACTCAAATAGCATAACGTATTTTAATGATTGAACTTGTTAATTATGAGAACACATGGACGCCCTTAGACGCTCTTCTCTTCACGCATAATCACCGTCAACATTCTGAATTGAAATATCCCTGCTCAATGAGAGGGCATCGGGTTCAAGGCGTACAAAAGGCAGGAATTCATTATCTGTCAGCCGTATAAAGGGCTTTTTAGGGGCGGATTAAATCGCTAAGGGTACCTTTCAGTCAATATAACGATTCAATTCATATTGTTGCATAAGCATTAACAGCAATACTTCAAGACTTAGGGGAAACCCATGCAGGCACATATTTCCATGCACTTCTCATCTCCGCATTATTAGTGCGCCAAAAGGGATCGTGCCTGGAAACCAGAGCCCAGAATGCTTTGGAATGGTTCATGTGAACCGTATGGCACAGCTCGTGAATCATAATGTAGCGGATAAGATAATCCGGCAAAAAAAGCAGCTTGGTGTTCAAGGTTATCAGTCGACGTGAAGAACAACTCCCCCAGCGAGAGTGTTGAAGACGAACCAATACTTCAGAATAGTTGAAATCGTGAGCTATGGCAAGTTTCTCAAAAGAGGGAACAAGGTGCTTCTGACTCTGTCGCTTCAGCCAGGCAAGCAATTGCCGGCGACTGAGCTCCGCATCGTCAACATCAGCTGAAAGAAGCAGCCTTTTTCCTCCAGCATCATCAACATCAAGCACTCTCTTGGCTTTGGTATTATACTCAACACTCCATTTTTCATCGATGTGGAGAAATTCAATAGTGTATGGGAGTCCGTTGTCAGTAATGGGAAGAGGTGCAGGCCGATGCTCCTCAATCCGCTCCGCAGCCTTTTTTATCCATGCATCGTATCGGAGAAGAAGAGCAGGAAGATGCTTCTTGTTATAGCCATCTGGAAGTACAACCACAAGACCATCATGAGGCGTCATTTTTAAACGCGCGCTTTTAGCCCTTGTGCTGATTTTGACAGTATATGACAGAGAAAACATGCTCTATCTGACACCTCTATTTTTATGTAATTCTTCAAGAATTTGCTGCGCTTCTTCATTACCCTGAGCAGCTGAACGCCTGTACCACTTTTCCGCCTCAACAAGATTACGCTCAACTCCCTTCCCCTGTTCATACATTAGCCCTATATTATAGTGCGCATTTGCATCACCACCGAGAGCAGAAAGATGATACCACTTCTTTGCCTCATCATAATCCTGCTTAACCCCGAGACCATGTTCATACATCCACCCCAGATTGCACTGTGAAGCCGCATATCCCTTTGCAGCAGACAGCCGATACCACTTTATCGCCTCAACATTGTCCTGAGCAACTCCTTGGCCATTTTTATACATCATTCCCAGATTAAACTGAGCCTCAGGATCACCTTGTTCAGCAGCAAGTCGAAAACATTTCAACGCTTCAGCATAGTTTTTACTGATCCCTTGACCATTATTATACATTGCACCAAGATTGCATTGAGCTGCCGCATCACCACCCTTGGCAGCAAGCCTGTACCATTTAAAAGCTTCAGCATAATCCTGCGTAACACCCCGGCCATTATCAAACATGACACCTATATTATACTGCGCTGTAACCAGACCATTTTCTGCTGCCTGTCGATACCACTTCAACGCTTCACAATAATCCTTACTCACGCCCAGACCATGTTCATACATACCACCCAAATTATTCTGGGCATCAGCACTTCCCTGAGCAGCTGCCAGCCGAAACCATTTTTCCGCTTCGACATAGTTTTTTTCTACACCTAAACCCTTAATATATATCCTACCAAGTTCGTTCTGAGCATCAGCACTTCCCTTTGCAGCCGCATCATGAATTTTCTGAACCTCTTCAGAATAATCAGCTTTCGCAGCTCCCAGAAACAGCATGAAACAAAAAAAAGCTATACCTATTTTTTTCACCATTAATTAATATGTGTATTGATTTGAAACAGAGCTTACTTAACCAAGATAACTTGCCGTCGTCACCACATCAAGAACTCAAAGACATGCTGTTCCGAACTCAATTTATAATACTTAGATAATATAATGACTTATCAAATTTTCAGTCCCAACAACGTCGCATTGGTTCGTGCAAGACAGCCTGAACTATATTGGACTAAAATAGTCTCAAATCAACCAATCTGTCTCATTTTCTTCGCTCTGATAATCTACACCAATCTGATAACTCATCGACAATCAAACATTTCCCTCACTTTCCTTCCTAACGGAAAATAAACTATAGATACTCTTTATTATCAATGACTTAGATCAATATCAAAACGATATCAAAACACATTGAACCTGTAAAGAACAGCAGCAAAAAAATAACTGGCACGATATATGCTTTAATTGATTGAGAAGGAGAATTACTGAACAAAAATTTTCACGACAATGAAAAGCACATATTTCACCCAGCTCACAAAAACATTACTGATGATCACTGTGGGAATACTGCTTTCCGCCAACGTATGGGCTCAAGATCAAAAATCTCTAACCGGGCTTGAAGAGGAAGTAAAAAAAGCACTGAACTGCTCCTTCATAACTACCGATGGTGTTCCCGATAACGAAGCATATCAGGTTCTTGACTTCATTCTTCGTGACAGCAAAGCATTCACCTTCAATCTACCATACCTCAGAAAAATTGTCATTTCCAATACAGTCAAAGGTGAATATACCGAAAACTCAGGGCATTTTATCGGAATCACCATTCCCAACACCCGGGACGAGAAATTCCTCGATTACTGTCTCCGCCATGAGATAGGACATGTTATCGACCACGCAAAAAATGCGAGAGAATCAAAAGAATGGACTGCCATAAGAAAGCACGTCGATTCTAAATCTATCAGCACTTATGCCGGTACAAATGATCAGGAACTTTTCGCAGAAATGGTTGCATACCGAACCGCAAAAGAATACGGCAAATCCCTGCGTCCGCTCCCTAACGATATCGAAAAAATGATCGACCAATACCTCTACAACTAATCGAAAGTTTCGTCAGAGATCAAACCCCCTTGCCTCAGCAATCAGAGTTAACTTATCACCTCAGCATTCCCACTCCCAATAACTTCAATCACACTACCAATCACAGCGGCCCCAAGGTTTTGCTGAACACTCTGTTTTATAGAATGAATGGTTACATCGTCAAAAGCGATCCATAACGAGACATATTTTCAGTAACAAAATTTACAACAATAAGCTTTTCATTAACCAGTCAATCTTTACTAGCCGACCATGAGACTGTTTATTTATTAAATAATAAGTAGTTATTATATTTTCAGTCTCAAAAAAAACAGCTCATAAAAGCCATATCTTATCATTAAAATTGCAGGGGATTACTCCTATATGCTAAAAAGTGTCTCATCATAATATGTTCAAAAAATCACGTACCTTCGATGCATTTTTCGTTTTAACTTTTTATTCTTTCGCAAGAATAAGATTTAAAGCTGTATGATATTATTTTAAAGCATAATAGATCGACTATACAACAACATAAATGGTGTTAAAATATAAAATCAACGATAAAAAAGTTTTATTGGCATGGTATATGCTTATATATATTTAGACGAAGAATTACTTAACAAACAAGTTTACGACAATGAAAAACACATATCTGATCCGGCTCACAAAAACTTTACTGTTGGTTACCATAGGTATGTTGCTTTCAGTAAATACATGGGCTCATACTCCACAATCACTTACAGAAACGAGAATTGAAGAGAAGCTGGCATTACATAGCTCTTTGAAGACAGCACATCGAGATTCAGATAAAGAAGTCAAGGAATCAAAAGAATGGACAGCTGCAACAAAACATATAGACACAAAAAACATCACTACCTATTCCAGGAAAGATGGTATGGATATCATAGCTGAAGTTGCTGCCTACAGAGAAAAATAATGCTAGCAAATAGTGAAAAGGAGTATTTATCGAAAGTGATAATTGAAAATACCCTAAGAAAAATAGAATTTTAAAGAATTTATTTTCAATAAGTTAACCTTCTACAGCTATATATTATCATCAGTCGAACAAAGGCTATTAAAGTTCACTTAACTCTGCCTCAATTTGACACTACCCGCCTGTTGTCATTCCGTATATTATACAACTTAGAATGTCGGATAAAGCACACACTATTAGGAGGTCACACCCAGATATTCCAAGAACAGCCGATCTCTGGCTACTTGAGTATTGATCACGCCAGGGAGGTCATCGGGCACTGGCAGGAGGATTACAATTCGATCCGCCCGCACAGTTCTTTAGGAAGGCTGACA
>Ga0214197_1000290_pt1 | contig 18410 bp, 15 predicted proteins | sample TroBogEpilimnion_16_FD_153035 | JGI IMG/M metagenome (GOLD analysis project Ga0214197, IMG submission 153035) | Freshwater microbial communities from Trout Bog Lake, WI - 09SEP2008 epilimnion | ecosystem: Environmental > Aquatic > Freshwater > Lake > Epilimnion/Euphotic zone | place: Trout Bog... | reverse complement strand
CCACCCGCCGCAGGATCTCCCTGCGTACCATTCGGAGAATCTTCCATTAAAACGCCCTTCTTATCGGGATGATAGATAACGGCATCACTTCTAACAAGGTCTTTAGTCACATTGTCCCTGCGCCAAGTATTGTTTTTAGTATCAAAGTCGTGCTGGATGAGATGAGTGCGATGCATCCGGGGAACAACGTCTCTTGCAGAAGCTATGTCCCAAGCCAAACGCTCATTGCGATAGATGGAAGGGGCGTGAACAGAAAGATCATTAGTATAAACGGCAATTCCGCTCATGTGATTTGGTACATTCTTGTAAGCCTCATAGCTCTGACAATCCACATAATCGCCCATGAATGGTTTTCCGCAAGCCTTGTATTCAGCTTCAATGGCATCAATCCATCCTTTTTTAAGAGGGATTGCATCTGGCTCCATAAAGAGAAAAGGAGCTTTCCAAGTGAGTTCCATTGCCCAAGCAATAGTTTCAAAGGCCATGTTGCAAGAAATAGGCCAACCGGACTCCATGTGCGTACACCACTCCACTCTCACTCCTCCAAAACAGCGCTCTAAAGGTTCTATAATGCCTTCAGTGGAGCTTCTCCTAACCGGAGCAACAATTATCTTGTGGTTTGGATAAGGGCCAAGTTTCTCAACGTGGTTAGCCCAACGCTTCATTAGCTCCCTATCCCCATCGTGGTATGAGATCGCAACAATCATTTCTATGAAGGTTGCTTACGATCTATCAATTATTCAGTCAAGGATTATGTGTGCGCCCAAACATACAAAGCAGTTCCATCGCCAGTTGTTAATGGTAAATATGTCGCTCCTCCATCTGTAGAAATATAAGCTTGTTGAAAAGAAGCACCCCCAGAATCTGATATTGTAGAAACTTCAGTATTAAGTGTTTCTACTTCCGTGTTGAGAGTTTCGATTGCCGCAGTGTTAGCCGCCACTTGTGCCGCAAGGCCACCACTAGGAGTGATTGCATTAATCTGACTCTGAATGTCAACTAAAGGATCAAATGATTCTGCGTTGGAAATCCTATTTCCCACATAAGAAGTTGCAGACGTTTGAGAAAATGGCTCTTCTTCAAATCTATGTCTAGGTTGCATTAGATGGACAATGATACTTGTTTAGTATAGGTAAGGTTATTTACGTTGTCGTATCCAACAAAAAACACCGATACCGGATGTGTTGTTGTAGTAGAAGCTTTAACAAAAGTCAAAGTCCAAAGTCCATTAGGCTTCAATACGAAATTATAAACATCATTATTTGTTGTATTGGTTGGGTATTGGTTAATATAAATCTCACTTGGAATGGTTGGCGACACTCCATTTGCATAACCAGTGGTTGAGGTGGTTTGATCCCAAGTAATAAACCAAGATGTAGGGCTTGTTACTCCGCCAGTTCCAGTGGTGGTATATCCACGCAATGTCGTATAATACAATTCATCTGTCGTTACGCTAGGAATTGTTAATGTTCCAGCCCCAGCAGATTCTGAATATGTTGCTGTAAGTTGAGCAAATGCCATGATATTAACTTAAAGGTTCTTGAGTGTAGATGAGACGCTGAACATAAATTCCACCTTGCCATAGCTGAACATCAGCTCCAATGAGAATCTGTTGACCTATCTTATAAATTGATGGCGTTGATGCCTGTCCTCCAAATATTCCATAAGTAACTCCGTTATCCGTTGAGGAATCATTTTTAAATGAAATTGGGGCAGATGGATGAATGGTGTTTTTAGGAATACCAAAGAACTTAATTGCCCAAGGCTGTGCAACAACCTTAAAGAATTTCAATGACGAAACATTTGGCTGATAATCATAATATGTATAAACGTGCTTTTGAGTGCAAGTTATATCAAGAGGCAATCTGTTTTGAGGGTATGTGAAAGTTGCTGTAGTGCCGCTAGAAGTGTCACCCCAAGTGTATATTAGTCCCGGAAAACTGAATTGAGCTGTTTTGTATTCAGTTCGAGGTGGTGGCAATTGCACATAGCCATTTACAGAAGTGTAGGCCGTTGGAAGATACTTGCTAATTCTCCTCACCCAAGGAAACCCAATATCAGAATCAGATGTTTGAAGCAATCTGCTATTGTTTTGAGTGATTGTATAATTACCAGTTCCGCCGTTAGTTGAATCATTTACCACAGGCAAGCTTAACGTAATAATGAAATTCGTAGTGTCAACTGCCGTGACTGCATACTTAGTGGTAGTGTTTTGTGCGTATCCTGTTGGGCCGGATGCTCCAGTTACTGGCAAGCTCAACACAACAACTTTAGTGGAAAGATAGACTGCTGTTGCCGTGTAAGTTCCAGCCGCCCACCCATTAGAAGATTGACCACTAATTTTAATCTGATCCCCAACCAAAACATCCGTAGAGGCTAGGGTTTGAAACGTAAGGGTGGCGTATCCATTTAAAACTCCAGTTGCCGTGACGTTGGGAAGCCCCCATTCGCTTGCAAACACTCCAGACATGGACACCAAGTCACCCACTGCGATATTTGGAAGAGCAGAAAACGTGAGGGTGGCGTATCCAGATGCACCAGCGTTGCTTGATGTGGCGGCAGTTGGATAATAAACAACTTGTGAAGCTGGAGTGATTGGCTGGGTGAAAGCTCCCACTCCGCTAGATATGTTGCGACTCAGATGGCTAGTCACATTCTGAACAATTGCATTGTCTGCCGTGGATTCGTAAGTAACAAGAGCAGGAGGAACATTGTCCATGACCACTTGCTTCCTTTGAGACTTTGTTGAATCAATAGGACTGATGTCATCACTTACAAGTAATGGAACAATATTTCCAGATAAGTTTCCTGTTGTAGCTGAAGTTCCTGCGGCAACGATTGATTCCGTTATGGTTTCAGTGACTCCATACTTGTTTAAAGAGTCTCCAGATAGGCTATAAGGGCCGGTAGTAATGACTGTAGTAAGATTTGACTTGTTGGCGCTGATATGCTCAACAGTTGAAGCCAAAACGCTTTGACTTCCATTGGTGATGGGGTTGGCAACACTTAATGGATTGGGATTTGCTGTGGCATTAACAAGCTGATCATTCTTAGCTGTAATCCCCATTAACCCCGGCTTAACTTCATTAGTTACCAATACTGTGCTAGGAATGGGTTCATAAACCCTCTTCACCTTCACATATCGAGAACGAAGCGGATTGTCTTCCCCAAGGGGTTCCATCTGTTGTTCCGAAATAACAGTGGGGTTAATGAAAACAGGGATGCTTGGATTGGTAGCTCCAGACTGAACTGCGTAAGTGAGTGTAGTGGCAGAAGCAGTGAGGAGAGGGAAAGAACCTAACGCATATTGCTGTTGAGTGGTCTGCGTAGTTGTGCTTTGGGTATAAACGTAAATCGTTGCACCCACCGCATAACTAAAATTGGTTCCAGTGATGGTGGCAGTTGTGCCACTAATATTTAACGTCACTCCCTGACCAGCTCCAAAAACAGGATCTTGTCCTCCCACTGCAACGGATGCGTATTGACTTCTGGGGACAATATACTCTCTCGTATAAGTTGGGTAAGATGGATCTCCGCCAGAATAAGCAATTCCGTAGTTCCAAGGATCTTGAGAAGCCAACGTGCGATCATTAGCCCAGTAACGATAAACAAACTCTCCAGTTTCATCTGGCCTTATGTGAACCAAATAAAGAGTGGAAGGCCATTTTTTTGCATCCCTTCCTGTGTAAATGACAGGATTGGTATTGCTAACGGCAGGAGACTGAGGATTGTAATTGCCCTTCTCTGCACTAACCTTCTCCACCAAGATAATATGCCCAGACTGAGTAATGAAATCTGGGATAACCGGCGTAGGATACTGCGCCACTCCCTGCTCTAAGGGAGGATGGGGGAATCGAGGTTGTTTGGAAGTTGGCATTATTTCTCTTCTAATTGGTTGCGGAAAACAGGCAGACCAGACTCAATCTGGCTTGTAAAGTCATCAGCGACCCTCTTTGTAACCTTCCCCTTATAGCCTAGCAACGATATTAAGCCGTCCATCCAGCTTCCCTCTGGAATGTCACCAGCTTGAGCAAATTCTTGAACAAACCCAGGGATGTTGGACTTAACAAATCCTCCAAGATTTGCACCCATCTTATTAGGATCAATATACTGACCCACGTTCCTAGAGAAGCTAACGAATGGCAATTCTTCAAGGAGTCCAAGCTGGGCATTAGCTGCCGCAAAAGCCGCAGTAGTTGTCATTTCACCAAGTCCAGAAGTTTCATCAATTGAATCTTCCCAAATTTTCCTAATGGTGGCTCCAATCTGAAATGCGACAAAAGCAGGATTGTGCAGGAAGTTCTTACCAATCTTCACTCCTCCCACGCTAATGCCTCCGTAATCCGGTGATTCCTCATCCTTATCAACTCCTTTTCTATAGAATCCACCAAATAAATCTGGAAGAGCCGCTCCAATTGCCATAGCCGTCAATCCCACACTTCCCTTCTTGAGTTGCCTCATGATCACATCAGCTTCTTCCGGGGAGAGTTTATCCAAACCATTCTGGATAGCCTTTATCAATTTAGCTCCTCCTGTAAGAGATCCAAACTGATACTCAAACACTTCAGAAACAATGTTGGATGGGATCTTAACGATGGGCAAGAACTCTTGAAGGGCAGCACCAGTGATGCGAGTTCCAAGGTTTTCGCTCTTTCTCAAGTTGCTAACCAGCAAGTTGAATTGATTAACCAGCTTGTTATCCTGCATGAAGATGGAACGATTAGCGGCCTTGTAGCCTTCAATTCCCGCCTGTTGCTTCACTACCGGGTCTTCAATATCAAACCCATTACGAGCCGCCCAATCCAAATATCGAGACACTCCAAGTTTGTAATTCGCCAGTTTGGTTGGGTTCTTTAAGGCTTCGTGGATTTTCCCTGGCACATCCAAAGCACCAAGAGGAATTTTACTTCCATCTCCATATTCCAGATCAAGTTGAGAACGACCCAAATCAATTGCAATTTTTTTGGCTTCCTTTACCCCCTCCCATAGTCCCTGAGAGTACAGCTTCACATCATTGCTAATTTTGCCTCCATATTCCTGTCTGGATCTCAACGCCACATCACGAATGATTGGAATTCTCTTCAAGACAGCGCCGGCGGCTTCAGATGGAACCCTTACAAGAGGAATGGCAAAAGATGAGGCGGTGAGCTTTGTGAGAGTTCCTAGATAGCCAAGAACCGCAAATCTCTTCCACTTGACCACTGCATCCAAGGCTTTTTCTAGTTTGGTTCGATTCTCCCATTCTCTCAATGTGTGAGATTGGCGAATCTCGTCTTTAAGTTCCTCAAGCTTGAGTCTCTGCGCTCTGGCTTCATCATCCAAGAGCGTTGGCTTGCGTTCCTTTTTAGTGAAATCCTGCTCGTCAAGAATTCTCTGGTATTCGGCAATGCGTTTGAGTTGTCTGGATTTGTAGGATTGCAATGCCGCTTGTTCCTTTGCCGCTTGATACCAAACCTCGTCTTTTCGTTGGGAAATAAGGTCATCAAGTTCTTTCTGTGTCTTCTCAATTTCCGGGCTAGTGAGAGGAGCTTTCTTTGGCTTCTGCAAAAGGTCTTTAGCTTCAAGTTGCTTTTTAATTGCATCAGCTCTTTTTTGAATGCTGGCTACTTTCTTTTCTTCTTCTGTCTTTTTAACTTTGGAATCGTTGCGTAGCTTTTGAAGTTTCTTAACTGCTGCGGCTTTGCGCTCTTTCAGTTCAGCAATTCGTTGTGGATCTGCTCCCTGCCTCTTGTTAAGGCGAGGCTCAATGTCTCCTTTCTGAATCTTATCCTCAAGATCCTCAATGCTCTTGATCAAAGCCTCTTCTTGACGCTCCTCAAAAGATTTCTTTGGAGTGAGGGCCGCCCTTCCTTCCTTCACCTTCTTTTGAAGGGCATCCCTAGTTTCTTTCAGCTCACTAACTTGCTTGGAATCGGCAGTGTATTTTTTTGGATTGGTGGAGTAATCCTCTCTGGAAATCTTATCGTTAAGAGTTGCGATCTGATCATTAAGACTCTCAATCGTCTTTTCTTCTTCAGTTTTCTTTGGTTTTTTCAGTTGCTCAAGAAGACCTTCGTATTCCTTGCGTAGCTTGGCAGTCTCAGCACTATCCGCAGTGGATACCGCCCCTTTCTTTTCTTTAGTGATACCAGCAAGCTTGTCTTGAGCTGCTTGAATCTTCTTAACTAAATTGAGCTGTTTGGTATATTCCTTCCTAACGGAATCAGCGTCCTGCATTGCTTTCCGTTCAGCACGGAGGCTTTCAAGTTGTGCTTTCTGAGCTTCAATCTTGGCACTGGTAATCTTTTCACCCTCTCTGGCGACTCGATACACCTCTCCACGATTAATCTGACTCTGTAAATCTTGAATTTGCCGGTCATACATCTTCTCCGCACTGGCAATCTTTTGCTCCATGCTGGCCTCTCTCTTGCCGTGAATGGCATCAAATTCCTTTTGCAATGCATCACGTTGGGCTTTTAGCTCAATAATGTCAGGCGGGTATGGAATGTTTTCCCTGGCTGCCTTACGCTCCCCTGTTTTGATCCTTACATTCAGCTCTGCAATCTCGTTCTTAAATCGAGTGCGGATAGAATCTAATGCCCCCTTGAGTTGAGTCTCTGGATCTTTTACCACAATGCCAAGCTTCTTCACTAACGCATTAACCTTTTTGGCTAATAGTCGTTCATCTGCTTGTTGCGTCCTGCGTTCTGCTCCGGTCTTTTTAGGAGGTTCACCCTTTAGCAAATCACCAATCTTGCCAAGTTGTTGAAGAACTCCACTTATCTCATTAAATCTTTGATTAACTTCAGTCTTGGAAAGTTGCTTATACACACCATATCCAGATATGGCATCCATGGTGTTCTTTAGTTCCCACCCTTCTCCTAGTTCTTTGGAAACAATATCGTGAACCTTGGTGACTAACTCACTTCGATTGGTCTTAACCCCAGCATCAACATCCTTCTTGATGAGTGCCTTTGCAATTTTTCTAATGGAGCTGCCAAGGGAAATTGGATTTTCTTTGTTTTCAGAAAGCTGGGAAGAGTAACGATCAACAAGTTCATCCCCGGTCATTTCACCAACCTTCTTGCGAGGTTCTGCCTTGGGCTTTGCTTCTGAATTTTTTCTTGCTTCCTTGACTTTAGGGGCTTGTCCTTTCGCTACTTGATTGGTTGTTTTATCAAGATGCTTTTCAGATGCCGTGCGAATCTCATCTAGGTGAGGTTTTACATAATCTCCCAAGTCCTCAATCATTTTTGCTCCCCATGAAGCAACCTCACTGAACCCCTTGATGATGTAATCTGCACCAATGATTGCGTGATCTGCCAAATCTGTAGGATCAAGTCCTGTCATCAAGCGTCCTTCCCTTCGACGCTGTCTAATTCGCTCTCTTGCAGAATTCGCCTGATCGTTAAGGATTGTTTTAATTTTCTCAACAATCTTGGCTATTGCCGGTTCCATTGGAACTGCCGGTGCTTCTTCTGGAGCAATGTTAATCTTTACAGGCTCAAATGGCTTTTTTTCTGGAGTGATTTTTGCCTTTGCCTTTTCAGTTTTGGCCTCTGATGTGGCTTGATCAATAAATGAATCAATATCCCCATTCTGATTTGCTTCTTTAGCCTTGATAGCAGCCTCATCAACCTTTCTTTGTTGATCTTTATATTTCTCTGCCTTGTCAGCTTCTTCCCGGCGCTCTCTGTCAGTAAGCTCTCGTCCCTCTGCCTTTTGCCTTCTGGCAAGCAATCGAGGAAGGGAAAAATCAGCAGCCGCCAAGATACGCCTCACTCTCAAGGCTCCACTGGCTTCCGTTCCAACGTGCCTATACACCTGACTAGCATCATCAATCTTCTTTAAATTATCATCAAGCTGATCTCTCAAGTTCCGTTTAAGATCAGGATCAGTTTCCTTGTTATGACGCTCAAGGAGTTGATCTTGTTCGTGCTGAAGCTCTCCAAGGTGCTGGGCTACTACAAGCTCATCCTCCGCACTCACTGCGGAAGGCTTCTCTTTTAATTTGGTAACAAGTGATGAAGCATATTGAGGGTCTTCTTGCATCCTCCTAGCCGCTTCATTCCATGATGCTTGATTGGTAATCTCTCGCCCAGGCAACACAGGAGGGAGTCCATTCTTTGCTCTTTGCTCATTGATCTGAGCGTTTTTAGTGGCAATAACGCCGGCTGGCTTCTCCTGCACTCCCACTTGATCCACTGCCTTCTCAATGGGAATAGTTCCCTTGGACTTATCATGGATCTCAAAGGCATCGTGAGCCTTGTCGTAAATCTGTTTTAATGTGGCTTCTCCCTGCTCTCCTTCAAATGTGCCTTCATCAAAGTTAGCAGTGTATTCCTTCTTAAATTTTTCAAAGTCTGCCGGGTTGTTCCGGTCAAAGGAAGTGGGCGAATCTCTTAACAGCCTTGTGGCTTCCACCACATTGTTCTTTTCAAACTCTCCTACTGCCGCAGCTCCTCCCAACTGACGAGGTTTAGGGGCTTCTTCTTCTGCTGGTGCTGGTTCTGCCGCTTTCTCTTTCTCAATGTCAAGGGCAGTATCTGTACTGTGCATGACAGGCTGACCAGAAATATTTCCTTTGTATTGGTCGTTTGCCCTAGCAATTCTTTCGGCATCTTCCCTAGAAATAAACTCTCCCAGTTCAGTAACGAACCCATGATTGGGAGTGTTGCGTTTGCTGGGATCTGTTTCTGGCTCTTTGCCGGCTTTCGTTTCGGCTGTCTCGTGATCTTCACCTATGTGAACAATGCCAGTTTCGGGATCACGATAAGCCGCCGCATAAATGCGATTTCCTTTTACTTCTTCTTGGCCTTCCTCGCTTGGCTCAAGGCTATGGCTATAGCCTGTTTCTGTGGCTTTCCATGCTTCATTTCCGTACGGATATTCGCTGACACCGCCTTTTTGCTCTTCCCCTGTTTTAGTGGCATACTCTGTTCCTTTGGTTAGTTCCGCTACACTGGATTCAATTTCGGCTTGTCTTGCCTTTTGCTTCTCCTCAATAGCTGGATTGGTTTCTGTTTTTACTGCTTCTCTTGCCGTGAACGGCCCAACATCTTTTTCTATCTCTCTTGCTCCATGAGCTGACAACACTGCACCCATAAGGGCAGATTCAGCTTCACTTCCAAGCGTGATGGGACTCACATCTTGATCAGATCCAGTGACGGCCTTTAATGCAGACTCCACTCCATACCTCACTGGCTCAAATGCCGCCCCGCCAATAGCTCCTCCAATAATCTGCTTGCCGGCTTCCTTTGCTCCCATCTTGGCAAGGTTGGTAAGTGACCCAACTGCCATTGGAGCCATCGTTGCAAGTGATGCAACTTGTGCAAGTTCTGGATTGTCTTCCTTGGCTTGTTCAATCGCCTTGTCAGCGCCAATCATTTTCTCAACAAGCTGAGTGGCCTTATCACCAAGATAAGCCCCTGCGGCAAATGCCCCCATCTCAATAGCTGGCACTGCCAACGCTCCTAAACCTCCTGTGGATGCGGTTTCTCCTACTGCCAATGGAACTGCTGCCGCCGCCGCAACGCTTCCTAACAACCTTCCAGCGATAGATCCTGCTGCCTTTCCTGCAACTGATCCCACTCCCAGGGCAACCCCGGATTCTGCGGCACTGGCTCCTGCCGCCGTTAGAGCTTCAGAAGGATTCTCTTTTGCAGATGAAACCAATCTCTGAAGATAGTTTTGAGTGGGGGATTGAACCCCACCCTTCTCATCAGTTATTTCCGCTTCGTTCCCCGCATTGCTTTGGAGTCGTAGCCCTTGCCCATCTTCTTGCCCTTTGCCTCCATCTTTGGCTTGGACATTGATTTGCTTGCCTTTTTCAATCTTTCCACCTCCTTTTGATGCCAGTTGATCAAATATGTCGCCCTTACTTAGCAGAGCTTCATTTTGTTGGCTTGCATTGCCACTGGAACCGTTCTGCCGCATACGCTGTTGGGCGTATGTTTGAATTCGTTGTTCGCTGGCTTGTACCCCTCCTTCATCGGAAGATTGGACTTGTTCGTTGGCTTCTCGTTGCGCATTGCGATCCGAGTTGGCTTCTGGCTGATTGATGTCTTTTTCACTGTTGTTGTCACCTCCTTGTTTGTTAGCTAAAATAGAATCAAAAATGTCTCTTTGCGGAGCATCTTGTTTTTGTGTGGTAAGCTTGTCAAAGATGTCAGCCATAACAGGCTAGAAGGTATAGCCTCTCTGTCTTGCAAGGTCACGAGCTTTCTGGGAATCTCCGCCAGCTTCCTCAAAAATTGAAGCTGCTGTGTCTTCATCTAAAATCTTACCTTGTTGTGATGATCCCGTGTCTTCAGAAATAGCAGAAAGGTTTTCGTTAATATTTTGAAGGCGCTCACGAGCATTTTGATAGTCCTCAATAGACTTAATAATCACTGGGTTCTTTTTATCTTTTGTCTTCCAGACAACGTGAGTTGCTTTATTTGGTTCAACCTTATTTCCGGTTGCATCTGCCATAAAGGAAGGCCTATCAAAGATGCCCCCACCAAATTCATTTAATATGTCTTTTTTGGCAGCAAGCAATCCAGCTTGAGCTTTTAAATTTGCCATTTTGGTTGCACGGATTTCTGCCGGGTTTTCGGCTTTAATCCTAGCGGCGGCTTCCATCTTTTTAGTTGCTGACTCCACGCCCATTTCAGCTTTCTGTCCAGCTAATGCAATTTCACGTTGTTCGTAATCAGACCTAGCAGAATCAATTGCTTGCTTTGCTCGATCATAATCAAATCTGCCAGTGGCAGGATCAATCATATCGGCAGTGTAATGAGTAATTCCATATTTCTTTCCTCCCATGGCGGCAAGAGAAGAATTAATGGATTGCTCAACGTCTTTGTGGCGTTTGCTAATAGATTCAAGCCAAGGAGAAAGCTCTTTTTTTACTGCTTCATTTCCAAGTGCATGAGCATTCCTAGCAGTGAATTCTGTAATGTTATTTCCAAAGGTGAGCATATTCTCAGGATCAAGCATCTGAGAGCCAGCTTCTCTTAATTGAGATGCCGTGTTAGCGGAGGCAAGGGTTTCCTTTTGTTGAGTAAGGTTATGTTTAACTTGATCAACTTTTTGACGAGCCGACAACTGAAAATTGTCATACTCATCAAGAGCCATTTGTTTAGCATCAGCAGAAGAAAGATTATATTTTTTTGCCAAATATTGAGACGCTTGATAAACGTCTTGATCTCTGCGTTGTTTAGCTAAAGTGTCTGGGCTGATTCCAGATAGTTCCTTTCCGGGTGAACCAGTGGGAGTTCTTCCATAGGCACTGGAAGTTGTTTGCATCCCGCTAGATGCTGGTAAATCCTTGGTAACAAAATCCAGTTCTTTTGAGCTAGGGATTTTATTGGAGTCTGGATTGGAAGCATCCTTGTAATCGTCCATTAGCCCATCAGCAATATTCTTACCTCTTTGTGCCGTGTTCTGTGCGTCTGGATTGCCCAAAACTTGGGTGGCATCCATAGGTTGAGAGTAAGTTTCTTGAATAGTAGCCATATTATTGCCCTCCCCCTATTGGTTGTTGTTCTGGCGGGTGATTTTGCATAAGGCTCTGCATAAATGGACTCATCGTATTTAATTGAGGGGATGGAGCTTGAGTGGCTTCTTGTTTTTGTTGTCCTGCAAAGGCTCCAGCAAAGGGAGATTCATTTGGTTGAACAGTAGTGTGGCGTTGTCTACTTATTGTTCCTCCTGAGTATCCACCACCAAAAGAAGATTTGCCGCCAGCTTGAATTCTGTTTTTTTCTTCAATTAGCCTTGAATATTCTTCTTTAGAAAGACCAAGCATTCCTTTTGGGTCTTGAAAAACATCTGGTCTAGCTCTCCTTGCATAATCCATCAACGGCTTTCCAGAAGGCAAATTCCCTCTAGCACCTCTATATTTTTCTGGATTTGCTTGAATGTCCGCTTCAATTTGCGGCTCCCAATACCTTTCTGCCCATTCGTTGCCAGTTATTGCCATATAATTTAAGGATTATTGAATTTGTATTGAGATGTGGCATAGGGATTAGTCACCCTAACTGGCTTTGCCATGTCTCCTTCTTCCACATTAGACTCGCTTCCTAACCCTTTTTTAGCAATATCAGCTTTAATCTTTCTAGTGTTTTCAGCAACGTCTTTTGCCACTCCAGAAATAGCTGACTTATCATCAATAGATTGCCCTGCTTTTGTTCCATAAGCTTTGGCAAATGCCAAATTTTCTGGCTTTATTGGAGTGTCAATATCGTAGTTTCGATCTAAAGCTGGAAGTTTTGCAGGAGCATAATCTGGCTTCCCATACTTTTTCGCATAGTGCGTAAGAACTTGATCTGGAGTTTTGCCTCCGTACTCAGTAGTTAAACTTGTCATGCTTCCAGCTCTTGTTGGCATTTGAGCGGGAGATTTATTAACCCCTTCCAACCAAGGATGAGTGCTTTCTTTTGCTGGCTCCGCAGGAGCTGTTGCCATATATGCAGGAGCATAAGCAGAAGGAGATGGCGTTGGTTTAGGGGGTGGAGCAATGATTGGCTCTGGTGCGGTGACTGCAGGAGCAGGAGTTGGTGCAACAGGAGGCACTGAAGGTTGTTCTGGAGCTGGGACAGGAGCTTCAACTTGTGGGGCAGGAGCAGGAGCAGAACTTGGCACATTAGTTTTAATAGATGCGCTAGTAATATTTGGTTTTAATGGATGCGTGTAATCCTCTCCAAGCATTAACTTAATTTTTCCCACATCCGCACTGGCTTCTTCATCAGTTGGCATCTTTACAGACGCTTTAGTGAATGCACTGCCCATTAAGCTTGCTTGCCCCTTTAGCTCTTCCTTCTTTTGCTTTGCGGCCTTTATCTCCGCAATCGGATCTTTAATGTCATCCCTCAATGCCCACTCTGGCAACTTTGTGGGATCGGCATTCTTAAACTCTGGATCTTTAGAAAACCTAGTGATTAGGTAGTTAATAATCCAAGCTCTCTTGGCTTCTTCACTAGGAAATCCTTGTTTAGCCGCTTGAATCTCAGCCATGCTCTTTGCTTCAGCCACAGCTCTGTTCTGGTAATCATCAAACTGAGGAATACCAGACTGCCCCAACACTGGTTGTTCACCAGATGGCAATACTAGACTAGCCACTTTTCCAAAGGCAGATGCAAATTTATTCCCAATCGCTTGCCTTGTTTTGGCACGTTGTTGTTCTAAGAGTTGTTTTCCTTCTAGTGCGAGTGGCATATTAAATCAAATTTTGAACCAAGCTAGGACGGAATGCATTCCATTGAATCTCCACACTATCCTGCACTCCCTGCTCATAAGCTTCAAGAGCATCATTAAGACACTTATAGGCAAGCTCCCAATAAACTTGCGCCCTCTCTAGCTCGTTAATATTCTCGTAGTTGTAAGCCTGGACTCCATATCGATACGCATTGATGTTGGAGGGGATTAGCAAGTCCGTAGGATTCACTAGCGGAACATAAGCCCTCTTCACCAAACAATACATGGTGCGGATCTCAGGATATGCTCCAATAAGCCTATATCTCTGACTATCGCTAGTCGTTCCTGACGGCAAGGCAGAAGCAGGAGATGGCCCCTGCCGCACAAGCTGGAAGTCTCCAGAATACTGCTGCTGAAGATAACCAAGCCCAGCCTCTTCAAAAGTGAACCAATCATTCATGATTGTTCCAATCTCTCCAGACTGATAAGTGTCTACAGCGATAATGCGAAGTATAGCGTCAACGCCAACAGGAGTGTCAATATAAGTTCCATTGGAGTCAGAAGTGAAGGCACTGGCAACAACCGTGGCAGTTGCGTTTGCAGTTGGGGTGTAGACGGAAGTGAACGTGAATGTGTTAGTGGTAACTGCCGTGAGCTGGAAAGTTCCAGTATAGGCCGTTTGAGACGATGGAGTCACTGAATTGATCGTAATCAGAGTCCCCACTGACAATCCATGATTGGCATAAGTTCCGGTAATGGTTGTTCCAGAATGAGTGAGAGCAACGCTATTGAGCGTGATTTGCCCATTGAAGGTGTAGATGAATCGATTTCCTCTCCACTGCCCCCCGGTGATGAACCTCTCATTAACAAAGTTAATTGCACTCCCAACAGCAGGATCGCTACTTCCTTGGCTCGTAATAAACGGAGCTAAAAGCGATTGAGCCTGGGCATAGGTGAGGGAAGCCATAAACTTTACTTGTTACTTACCTGAGTAAATAAAGTCAATGGATTTAATAAGCATCCTCTTCGTCCTGCTCTTCGTGCCTCTCTAAAAATGTTTCCACCATTCCCTTGATCGTGAATTTGTTCCCCATCTCAAAAGTGTGGAAGGAAGTGCGAAGGTCAATTTCCCTGCTGCACATAAACACAAAGGCTTCAAAATGCTCTCCTAGAAGCGCCCTCACTTTATTTAAAGCCTCATCTATCTCCTGATACTCAGGCGAGTCTTTGGGAATGGGCTTGCTCCTCATGCCCTCTTGTATCTTATCTAATAAACGCCAAGCAACGCCTTTTAGAAATAAACCAATCCCTCAAAGTTGTTAGTTAGGCTCGTTAGCTTGGAATGATGATCATCCCTCATGTATAATAATATTCCATACACATTAGTTGATGAGTCAGCAACGCATTCATCTGCGTTAGCCAAAGAATACAGCTCCCGGCAAAACTTCAAGCAATACGCATTAATCTCCGCATCACTCCAATTAAACGAATCAGCAAGGAAGAATCCCTTGTCATCCGGCCTAGCATCAAAGCTAATCTCCCAATCCGGTTCCAACTCTCTCAGCTCCTCGATTGTGGAGAAGTCATCAGTGGCAATATAGATTCGCTTCTTCTGCCTCTCATTCACATAGTCCCTATACTGATCCAACTCCAATAAAGGCAAGTGACTCTCAAGCGTTTTCTTATCTCCCCTGCGAATACAAAGCCCAATTTCTGCCTTTTCCCTTCCCTTGAGTAGTTCCAGCACTAATGGCTTAAAAGCGAATCTACGGGCAAATATGGAGCGAGAAACCTCCAACCTAGCATGACGATCATACCCATACCACCAGTTGTTAATCTCGTCCTGATTAAACATCTCACTCCAATATCCCATAGGGCCAGATACAAAATGCACCTCATGCATCTGCTCCAACTGAACAAACTCCCTAAAGAACTTCTTAACCAGGGGGGAACATAATCTATCATCAACGTGCAATATACCATGCCGGTGATGAAGCATACGATATGCCAATGTTCTGACTAACAAAACAATGATACTTCCCATTCCGCATCCCCTGGGGATTGTAAACACCTCTTTCATAGTGCCCTCACTTCCTCAATCCAATCAGCCTTACACTTCAATTCCAACTTATATCCACTCTGCATAAAGAAAGGAGTTCCATAATGCACAATAGGCTTGTTCTCCCACCCCTCCTTGTCAAACGCACTGCCAATAATCTCCTTATCCGACCTATACCACTCCTCCCTTGAAGAATATCGAGCAATGAAGTCTTGATCAGACAAATGCGGCCTTCCTTCATAACTATCCTCCGGTCTAATCTCATGATTCACAATGCTCTGAATTAACTTATCCAAAACACTCACTCCACCATACGCCACTGCTGGGCATCCATCCTTATCGGCAATATTAAACTTATCCACAGGCATCTTCTCAAATTCCTTCCTTCCAAAAGAATAATTCACAACGTCCCCCTCAGTGATCACCAAATGCCCAAATTGCCCTGCCAATAAATAAGCTGCCAGCCACCTCCTAAAACTCGCCCTGTCAAATCCATTCCCATTCACAGAAGGAAACCCATCCACCTTGTCACAAAACTCTTTCACTCCCTTCTCCCCCATCCTACTCTCAATAAATTCCTTGCCAGTAATCACACAAACAAACCCCTGGCTCTCCCAACTCCTCCTCCACACCTCCAACATCTTCACATAATCAGAAGCAATATAACAATCAGTAGGCTCAAAATGAGTGGTGACAATCATCACAAATCACTAGCCCTTGACATTCCAACAAGTCAACCCCATATTACCAATAGATCGGAAGCAAGACTTCCCTTCTGGTGTAGTGACCGGAGATCGAGATTGTCGGGCCGCTCATGAAGGAAAGAAGCTGGGTACTCGCCGTCCAGCTTTAATAATGAGAGAGCGTTCCCTAGTACCGCCTATCGCCGCTCTCCTTCCAATCCCAACCCACCAAGTCAGGTAAGGCTACATAGGTCGTTCTTTAGCCGAGGGGATTCAGAAGCTCTACTCACACTAGGGCTTCTTATGCCTTTAAATAATTCTTTACTAAAACAGCCAGCTAGTATTGAATCATATAATGATTTTCCCTTTAAAACAACAAAAGGCTTTGCTCATTCAATTCTGGAAACAATTCGCAAATCCCTATACCACCAGAAAGGGAGACGGTATTAGAAGGGAAGCACTCTCACTTTCTGCTTCTATATCCTTTATAACTCCAGAAGAAACAAAAAAAAGACTGAAAGTCTTAAAATGGTACTCAGATATAATTATTAAAATTAACACTGATAAATCCAAAAAAAGAAAACAATTTATAGAATCAAGAGAAGAGTTCATTGATATAAATGATAAATTGCACTCTAAATGCTTCGCTTGTCTAAAACCAAGCAATTGCCGTCACCACATCATTCAAATCCAACACGGAGGATTAAACTCTCATAAAAACTTGGTATGCTTGTGTAATCAATGTCATGCAGAAATTCATCCCTGGTTGAAATAACAATGAAACACCAACATCCAGAATACGACGAACTCCAACTCCACACCTACAGAGAAGCTACAAAACTAGCCACCTACGGCGAAGAATTCTCCCACCTAATCAAAATACTCAATCCAGACTACGCCCTTCGCCTCAAAATATTTGTTCAACAACTCCCTCGTGAGATCGCAGATCGAACTATCTACGGAAGAGCAGTAACAAATAACGTCCCTCTCACTGCAAAACAAAAACGAGAACAAGGCAAGTAAATGTGAGTCTGGGTAAAATAGGAAAAATTGGGAAGCCCCCTTCTCGCAAAATCGACGGCAAACCTTCAAGTTAAGTACCCGGTGCCCGACCAGGGTCTCGTCACATTTAACAATCCTTTTTTTTATTTGTTAGTCAACTCGATGGTGCATAGAACATTAAATAACTTCCAGTGAATTGATTTATTACGCTACCGGAAATGCAGCGCCATTGTTTACTCTGTAAACATCTATGTCAGTGCTATCTATGAGTAGGATTATCTGACGTTATGGAAATGCCGGCTTCCTATAAGGCGATTGTAGTCACTTTGATTGTGCATCCGCTGTGATGCTCCTGGAATTTGGCATGAAGGCCTCCGCTGATAATTGCAACACATTGAGCTGAAGCTTCGCCCCTTGTTCATCGTTGCCCAGTCCGAACACGACCTTACCGGCAGTTGCCAGGTCGACGATGCGACGAGAGTTTTCAAGCGTGGATAGATCATCCATGTCCGAGATTGCACGAGAAGCCTTGTTCAGACCGGATGCCATGTTGGTGACGAAAGCTTTTTTGTTTGAATCAATATGATCAGACAAAACGTCACTGACGTTACATGCTGGCACTACATCACGATGATTGTTTTCTCTTTTGATCTCAATCATCTGCTCGGCCTTATGGATGAGTTTTTTGGCGTTAGTGGTAGATTCCCAAGCTTCTCTCCTACACCATTGTCTAACTGTTGTTTCCTTGATGCCGAAAGCATTGGCCGCCTCTTTTAAAGAGCCGGTTGCGATATACACTGCTCTCACTTTGTCGTGATCAATTCCAAGAGGCGTTGCCATAAAAAAACATGATGCGTTACGAGCGTGACAGATGCAACGATGATTGAATGGTGTAATACAAACCGGCCGTAGCGCCTGTATTGATGGGGGTGAAAATATTTGAAAATAGTGCTTTCAATCTGAATCGTGATAGGTATCTTCTTGGTTGTCGTTACAACCAACGGCGAAAAAAAACATGAAAGACGCATTAGTAAAAATCAAAGCTGAATGGGATGGTGATGAGACAATCTTCCGTGTTGTTGAAGACAACATCGACCGGATGTTCATATCGCCAGTTGAATGGATATGGGGAGGAGTTGTCCCTACTGAGTTGGTCACTCCTGAGATGATCGAGTTGGTCTAATTATTAACCAAAAAAACATGAAGACAACATTGAACGAATGGCAGATTGCAGACGCATTGAAGCGCGATGAGAATGCAGCATGGACGTACGAAGGAGCCAACGCGCTGGCTTCCCATCTGTTTGAAATGGATGAGCAAACCGGAGAAGATACGGAACTTGATGTAGTGGCGATCCGTTGCGAATGGAGCGAATATGAATCTGCTCAGGATGCAGCATCCCACTATCAATGGGAGTTTGATGGCGACGAGGAGGAGATTGAGGAGGAGGAACTGGACGATCAGCGAGAAGAATCAGCCTTGCAGTTTTTACAAGATCGCACTGAGGT